>Ga0209318_1000026_pt1 | contig 205045 bp, 191 predicted proteins | sample RifGroE1_FD_183999 | JGI IMG/M metagenome (GOLD analysis project Ga0209318, IMG submission 183999) | Groundwater microbial communities from Rifle, Colorado, USA - Groundwater E1 (SPAdes) (version 2) | ecosystem: Environmental > Aquatic > Deep subsurface > Groundwater | place: Rifle, Colorado...
TACGCGGGCCCCCTGCTTTCACAGGGCGAGCCGATCCACAGCGAAATGTGGATGCGCCACGCGGATGGCCACCCGATCTGGGTGCAGATCGACGGCCACGTGGCGGACACGAAGGACACCGCCCGTGGCACCTGGTGGATGATGCAGGACCGTTCCGACATCCGGGATGCCCAGGTACAGCTGCAGGCGCGGATCACCGAACTCGATGCCATGAACCACCAGCTCGAAGAAGCGCAGAACCAGCTGCTGCAGCAGGACAAGATGGCGTCGATCGGTCAACTTGCCGCTGGTGTGGCCCACGAGATCAACAACCCGATCGGCTTCGTGAGCTCCAACCTCAACACCCTGCGCCAGTACGTGAACAGCCTCTTCAGCCTGGGCGAAGCCTGCGACGCGGCACTGGCGGCGCCAGCCGACGCCAGCCTGGCCAGCGCACTGGCACAGAAGCGGGAAGAGATCGAGATCGATTACCTGCGCGAGGACCTTCCCCTGCTGCTGGACGAATGCGCGGACGGCCTCGGGCGCGTCAAGAAGATCGTCCAGGACCTCAAGGACTTCTCGCGCGTGGACCATTCCGACTGGCAGGAAGCCGATCTGAACGTGGGCCTGGAGTCCACCCTCAACGTCGTGCGCCACGAGGTGAAATACAAGGCCGAGGTGATCAAACACCTCGCGCCGCTCCCGCCGGTCATGTGCCTGGCGGCGCAGCTCAACCAGGTGTTCATGAACCTGATCGTCAACGCGGCGCACGCCATCGTCGACCAGGGCACGATCTCCCTGTTGTCCGGCGTCGAGCAGGACTGGGTCTGGGTGCAGGTCGAAGACACCGGCTCCGGCATGAGCGCCGAAGTCCGGCGGCGGATCTTCGAACCCTTCTTCACCACCAAGGACGTGGGCAAGGGCACGGGCCTGGGCATGTCGCTGTCGTTTTCCATCATTCAGAAACACGGCGGCGCCATCCAGGTGCGCTCCGCCGTCGGGCAGGGCACCGCCATCCGCATCTGGCTGCCGGTGGCGGGACCACAGGCCCTGGCCAAAGACGCCAAGCCACCGGCGTGGGAGCATGAGCATGAACACACCGCCTGAGCTCACCACACGCCCCCATCCGCGCACACTGCTGCTGGTGGACGACGAGGAAGCGATCCTTTCGTCGCTCAGGCGCCTGTTCCGCCGCGACGGTTACCACCTGCTCACCGCCACCAGCGGCGCCCAGGGGCTGGCGCTGCTGGCCCAGCAATCGGTGGACGTGATCCTCTCGGACCAGCGCATGCCCGGCATGACGGGCATCGACTTCATGCGCGAGGCCCGTCGCCGCCATCCCCACACGGTGCGCATGACCTTGTCCGGCTACACCGATCTGGAGTCGATCATCGAGGCGGTCAACGAGGGCGCCGTCTACAAGTTCCTCACCAAGCCCTGGGACGACGATCTCTTGCGGAGCCACGTGTCGCAGGCCTTTGAACAGAGCGAACTGGCGGCCGAGAACCGCCGCCTCGGCGAAGCGGTGCGCCAGGCCAACCGCGAACTGGCCACGGCCAACCAGCGACTCGAAAGCCTGTTGCGCCACGAGAGCGAACGCAGCCTGGCCATGCAGAACGCGGCCGGCGCTTCCCGGGATGCCCTGGATGGCTTGCCGATGGCGGTTTTCGGCATCGGCGACGACGGCATGCTGGCGTATGTCAATCGCCTGGCGGTGCGGCAGTGGCCCCAGTGGTCATCGACCCTGGGCAGCGATCCCGCGCCAGCCATGCAGCAGATGCTGGCGGCGCTGGAGCAGCCATCGCTGCGCGCCGAAGCGGAAGGGCTGCGCACGGCCATCGAAGGTCAAAACGCCCGGGTCTGGCTCCGCCCGCTGAGCGGGCAGCAGCAACCCCTGGGTTACCTGATGCTCGTGCAGCTGTTGCAGGAAGCCGCGGCGGCCGAGCCGGAGAGCCCGACGTGAACCCGCTTGAAACCACGGCGGCTGGCGAGCCCCTGAACCCCGCCGAATGGGCACGGTGCATCCGGGAACTGCCCTCGTTGCCGAGCGCCTTCATCGCGGCGGTCGAGGTGCTGAGCCAGGATCAGGTGCCCGCATCGACCTGCATCGAGGCGATCGAGCGCGACCAGGCCCTGACCGTTCGGGTGCTGCGCCTGGCCAACTCCGCGTTCTACGGGGCGCCGGGCCAGGTCTCGCGCATCGGCGACGCCGTCCAGATGCTGGGACTGCGCACCGTCGCGAGCACGCTGGCGGCCATTTCCCTGCGGGCCACGCTGGGGGCGTTGCACTGCGAGGGCTTCTGCTTTGACAGCTACTGGCGCCACAGCCTGTGCACCGCCCTTTCAGCGCGAGAACTGGCCAGGATCGCTGCGCTGGACACCGGTGAAGCCTTTCTGCTGGGCTTGCTGCACGACGTGGGCAAACTGATTCTGGCCATGACCAGCCCGGTGCTGGAGGCGCAGGCGCTGCAACTGGGCCACTCAGAAGAGCTGCCCATGCACGAAGCGGAACGGCGGGTGTTTGGCGTGTCCCACGCCGAGGTCGGCGCGGCGGTGGCCAGGCAATGGAATTTCCCGGCCAGCATCCCGGATGCGATTGCCGGTCACCACCGCCCCCTGGTCGTTCAGCCGCTGAAACGACTGACCGCCGGCCATCTGGTGCGCCTGGCCAACCACATGGCGCATGGCCTGGCGGCATCGCCCGACGCCCGCGAGCCCTTTTTGACCGACCCGCTGTGGTCCGACCTGGGCATCAGCGAGCAACACCTGCGCGATCTGGCCGAACGCGTCAGCGGCGAGCTGGACATCATGTCCTGTGCCTGAAACACCCGACCGGAGCCTCCCATGAGCCCAACACTTCAAGGCAGCATTCTTCTCGTCGATGACGAGGCCGCCATCGTCCGCGCCTTGCACCGCGCACTGCGCACACCCCTGGGCAACGGGGTGAAGATCGTGACCTGCAACAGCGGTTCGGAGGCGCTCGCGGAACTGATAGCGCAACGCTTTGACGTCATCGTCAGCGATCTGCGCATGCCCAACATGGGCGGCATGGAACTCCTGGCCCTGGCGGCGGACATCCAGCCCGGGTGCGTGCGCATGATCCTGACCGGGACGGCCGATTTCACGACGGCGCAGGAAGCCGTGAACCAGTTCGGCCTGTACCGCTACCTCACCAAACCCTGGGAGACCGATGAGCTGGTGCGCCACATCACATCGGCCATCGCCTTCAGTGTCGAGCAGCGCGCCCGCCAGGACCATGCCACACAGTGGGTCGCCAGCCAGGGACAGGCCAGCCCCGAAGAGCTGGAACGGCGCAGGCTCGAAGCCATGGAGCCCGGCATCACCCAGGTGGAGTGGGATGCCGAGGGCTGCGTGATCATGAGATAGGGAAGCACCCCCTGCCGCGCAGCGCGCGACCCCCCTCAAGGGGGGCCGAGGGCCGTCCAAGCCTGCCTGCGCAGGCTTGGACGGCCCGAAGAAGCCTCGCCTCCGGCGGGGCTGCGGCCTGCAAGGCGCACTGGCCGTCCGGCAAAGCCGGCCCGGCGGTGCCCTGGGTGGCTCGCCCCGAGCGCACGGAAAACGGTTCAGAACAGATCGCCCTGGCCGCGCAGCGCCGATGGCCTGAAGAGGCTGGTGTCCAGCGGTTCACGTCCTCGGTTGAAGCCGAGCCGGTCGCAGGTCTTGACGAAGCGCTGGCGCAGCAGGTCGGCCCAGATGCCCTGGCCCTTCATGCGGGTGGCGAAATCGGCGTCGTAGTCCTTGCCGCCGCGCATGTCCTGGATGCGCGCCATCACGCGCGCGGCGCGGTCCGGGTAGTGTTGCTCCAGCCACAGGCGGAACATGTCGCGGAGTTCCCAGGGCAGGCGCAGCACCTGGTAGAAGGCGCGCCGGGCGCCGGCCTCATAAGCCGCTTCGAGCACCCGTTCCATGTCGTCGTTGATGAACGGAATCTGCGGCGACACGCTCACGCCCGTGGGCACACCCGCCTCGGCCAGCGTGCGGATGGTGCGCAGCCGCCGGTGCGGCGCGGCGGCGCGCGGCTCCAGGATGCGCGCGAGCTGCGCGTCCAGCGTGGTGATGGTCACGTACACCGCGGCCAGGCGCTGCGCGCCCATGGGCGCGAGCAGGTCGATGTCGCGCTCCACGCCGCTGCCCTTGGTCACCATGGCCAGCGGGTGGTGCGCGGTGTGCAGCACTTCGAGCACCTGGCGCGTCAGCCGCAGTTCACGCTCCACCGGCTGGTAGGCGTCGGTCACGGTGCCGATGGCCAGCAGGTCGGGCGCGTAGGCCGGGCGCAGCAGTTCGCTGCGCAACACGGCGGCGATGTTGCGCTTGGCGATGATCCTGGTTTCAAAATCCAGCCCCGGCGAGAGGTTGAGGTAGCTGTGCGTGGGCCGGGCGTAGCAGTAGATGCAACCGTGTTCGCAGCCGCGGTACGGGTTGAGTCCCAGCGTGAAGCCGATGTCGGGCGAGTCGTTGTGGGTGATGGCGCTGCGCGCGTCTTCGAACGTGACCTGCGTGGCCGGCGCGGCGGCTTCTTCGCCCGCGGCCGTGGCTTCGTCAAGCGTGCCCCAGCCGTCGTCGAACGCGGCGCGCTGGTCGCGCTCGAAGCGGTGCGGCTGGCGGTGAGCCACGCCACGGCCTTTGATGGCCTGCACGGGAATGTGGACGGTGGTCATGCTTCAATACTGTACAAAATACCAGTATAGATTCACGCCCCCGCCGGGCACAAGGCCGCTGGTCAGAAGAGGTCTTAGCCCGAGCCCACCAAGCCCACGCGCACCGCAAACCGCGTGAGCCCGGCGATGTCGTGGATGTCCAGACGCTGCATCAGCTGGGTGCGGTGGATGTCGATGGTCTTGGGCGATACCTTCAGCTGCCGGGCAATGCCCTTGGAGGTCATGCCCTCGGCGATCAGGCGCAGCACGTCGGATTGCCGCGCGGTGAGGGCGTGCAGCGGGTCGGCCAGCCGGAGCGCGGGCAGCACCTGCTGGATCAGCAGCGAGGCGGCCGCCGGGCTCAGGTAGCTCTGCCCCACCCGCATGGCCTGCACCGCGAGCTTCAGCTCGGCCGGCGCCGCGTCCTTCACCATGTAGCCGTCGGCGCCCGCGCTGAGCGCGCGGCGGATGTGGTCCTCGTTCAGGTGCATGGACAACACGATCACGCGGGTGTCGGGCAGGGCCGCCTTGATCTGGGCGGTGGCCACGATGCCGTTCATCACCGGCATGGCGATGTCGAGGAACACCAGGTCGGGCCGGGTTTCGATCGCCAGCGCCACGGCCGCCGCGCCGTCGCCCGCTTCGCCCACGATGTCCATGCCGGGCAGATCGCCCAGCAGCGCCGTCAGCCCGGCGCGAAACAGGGTGTGATCGTCGGCCAGCAGCACCCTCACGGCGCCACCCCGTCGGTGTGGAACACCGCGTGCACCGTGGTGCCCTGCCCGGCCTCGGAGCGCAGTTCGCAGGTCCCGTCCGCCAGGCGTGCGCGCTCCTGCATGCCGGCCAGGCCGATGTGCCCGTCGCGCAAGGCGGCCACCCGTGCCTGTCCGGGTTCGAAGCCGACGCCATCGTCGGTGACTGTGAGCTGCAGCAGCGCGGGCGCCATGGTCACCCGGATGTGCACGGCCGAGCAGGCGCTGTGCTGCATCGCGTTGCTCAGCGCTTCCTGGGCGATGCGGAAGGCCGCCGTCTCCACCGCGGGCGGGTAGCGCAACTCCGTGCCCTCGGCCTGCAGCCGCACCACCAGCGCCGGCAGCCGGCCCAGCGAAGCCACCAGGCTGCGCAGCGCGGCCATGACGCCGAAGTCGTCCAGTTCCAGCGGGCGCAGGCCCAGACCGATCTGACGCACGCGCGAGCCGAGCTGGTCCGACATCTGCAGCACATTGGTGGCGATCCCGGCCATCGGTCCGTCGCCGGCCATCTCGGCCATGTGCGCCAGGTGCAGCCGCATCGCCGCAACCACCTGGCCAATGTCGTCGTGCAGCTCCTGCGCGATGCGCTGGCGTTCGGCTTCCTGCACCTGCAACAGCCGCTGCGACAGCGCGCGCAGGGACATCTCGGCACCGTGGAGCCGGTGCTCGGTGCGGTGCAACGCGGTGATGTCCTTGATGAGCACCAGGCAACCCGGGCGCGCACCGCCACCGCCCTTCAAGGGGATGTAGGAGGTCAGCAGCACCTTGCGCACACCCTCCGTGGTCTCGATCTCCACCCGCTCGTCCAGCACCGCTTCGCCCGCCTTCAGGGCCCTCGTGGTGCCCCATTCGTCGTCACCGATCGGGCGGCCGGTGTCGGCCCACCAGCCCAGGCAGCCCGGGAAGCGGCTCACGTCGGCGTCGCGCACACCGTCCCAGATGGCGATCGCCGCCGGGTTGCGGTGCAGGGTGTGGCTCTGCACATCGCAGACCCAGATGCCTTCCGGCAAGTGGGCCAGCACCTGTGTGAACAGCGTTTGAGGCGGGGCATGGCGCGCTCGCGCAGGCAACGGGGACGTGATCATCGGGCGATGGTGTGGACCGGAGCCGGGCGCCGTCTGTGCGCCAGCGCGCCAACAGACGGCGACGGGCAGCCGTTCAAATCTCGGACAGGCCGGCCAGCAAGCGCTTGGTGCGCTGGTAGAAACCCAGTTCGTTGATGGTGACGAGCGCCCGGTTGTCGACAAACATCTGCTCGATCAGGGTCTTCTGGGTGCGCGCCTGCGCGAAGCTGCCGCGCTTGGCCGCGACCAAGCCCAGCACCGCCCAGGGGTACGGGTCGTAGCGCCCATCGGCCCAGCCGGGGGAGTAGGTCTCCAGGAACTGGTAACCGCGGTCGAAGTACGGCGCCAGTTCGCTCACGCCAAAGGCCTGCGGGAACACCTGGCACGTGGTGCCGGGGTAGAAGCTGGTCTCGGCCAGCGGGGTGTGGTCGCCCACCGCGAAGCCGCCGCGCGCGTTGTCAAAGCCGATCTTGAGAATGCCGTTGGTGATGCCGGTGGCAAACGAGTCGTAATACGTGGCTTCGCTCGGCTCACCGCGTTCGCGCAACATCGCAGCAAAATCGCGCAGGCCCCGGTAGACCTCGCAGTTGTCCATGAGGTAGCCGATGCTGTTGCTCTGGTTGCGTGGCGCCTGGAACACGCTGGTGTAGCCGTCGGGTTTGACCATCACCGCCAGGTTGCGGTAGGCGATGAACTTCAGCTTCGCCTTGTTCGCATCCCACCAGACCCAGTTCTTGCTGGCGCGCAGGTACTTCACCGCGAGGGTCAGCAGGGTGGCGGCATAAGAATCGTCCGAGTCGGAGGGCACCATGGCGTAGGCGCCGCTCGTGCTCAGGCCCGAGGTGAAATCCACATCCTCGATCGTGCCGTCGGCCCGCACCGTCCTGAGGTAGAGGTCGAGGTAGGAACGGATGTAGAGCTCGCGGTCGGCCGCATTCAGCAGTTGCACGACCGGCAGCAGGCCCAGGTTGGTGAAATACCAGTTGAGCCGACCGGCCGGTGCGATTTCATAGCCGCCAGCCCACGGACCGCTCGGGATGCGCAAGGCCTTGACGGTGGCCACCACGTTGATGACCGGCGGTGCCAGCGCCGCATGGGCGGGAAGGGTGAATCCCGTGAAGGTGGTGGCGATGGCCGCGGCAGAGCCCGCGAAAAACTGGCGTCGAAGCATGAGCGAACTCCTGGAGAGGAAAGTCGCGATGGGCCTGGGCCGCGCGCAAGACGGCGTGGCGGGCCATCGCATGAGCTCCGGAGTGCCTGCTTTGGAGGGCTTCAAAGAGGACCCCGGGGGGTGCCTTTGAATCTATAGAGAGCACGCTTTTTTCCCATACGAGGGCTTCCCTATGGGCCGGGGAAAGATGCCCTATCGGGGGACGGAAAATGCCCGCTCCGGGGAGGGCACGCTCAACCCCGGCGCTGCAAGGCCGTTCCCGTACCGGTATAAAGAGCGGTTACCAGAAAACTGCCGCCACCCCACAGAGGCTCAGACCCGTGCGGCAGCCCACCCCCTACCCCGCCAGCACACCATGACCCTACCCCCTGTCGCGGTCGCCATCACCGACGCCATCGTCAGCGTTCGCGGCGTCAGCAAGACCTACGCCGGCGGCTTCCAGGCGCTGAAAAACGTCCACCTCGACATCCGCCGCGGCGAAATCTTTGCCCTGCTCGGTCCCAACGGTGCCGGCAAGACCACACTCATCAGCGTCATCTGCGGCATGGTCAACGCCAGCGTTGGCACGGTCACGGCCGACGGGCACGACACCGTGCGCGACTACCGCGCCGCCCGCGCCACCATCGGCCTGGTGCCGCAGGAGCTGCACACCGATTCCTTCGAAACTGTGTGGGCCACGGTCAACTTCAGCCGCGGCCTGTTCGGCAAGGCGCCCAACCCCGCCTACATCGAGAAGATCCTCAAAGACCTCTCGCTCTGGGACAAGAAGGACAACAAGATCATGGCCCTTTCGGGCGGCATGAAGCGCCGCGTGCTGATCGCCAAGGCGCTGTCGCACGAGCCCAAGATCCTGTTCCTGGACGAGCCCAGCGCAGGGGTTGACGTGGAGCTGCGGCACGACATGTGGCGCATGGTGCGCGAGCTGCGCGAAGCCGGCACCACCATCATCCTCACCACGCACTACATCGAAGAAGCCGAAGACATGGCCGACCGCATCGGCGTGATCCGCAAGGGCGAACTCATCGTGGTGGAAGAAAAGGCCACGCTCATGCGCCAGCTCGGCCAGAAGCAGCTCGCGCTCACGCTGCAGCAGCCGCTGGCCACCGTGCCCGAGACGCTGGCGCAGTGGCCGCTCACGCTGTCGGCCGACGGCCTCACGCTCACCTACAGCTTCGACGCCCAGAAAGACGACACCGGCATCGCCGAACTGCTCGCCGCGCTGGGCACTGAAGGCATCCACTTCAAAGACCTGCGCTCCAGCGAAAGCTCGCTCGAAGACATCTTCGTCAGCCTGGTCCACGAGAACAAAGAGGTGACGGCATGAGCTTGAACATGCACGGCGTGCGCGCCATCTACCAGTTCGAAATGAACCGCGCCCTGCGCACCTGGATGCAAAGCATCATCGCGCCGGTGCTCAGCACCTCGCTGTATTTCATCGTCTTCGGCTCGGCCATCGGCTCGCGCATGGGCGACATCGGCGGCGTGAGCTACGGCGCTTACATCATCCCCGGCCTGCTCATGCTCTCGCTGCTGTCTGAGAGCATTTCCAACGCCGCCTTCGGCATCTACATGCCCAAGTGGTCCGGCACCATCTACGAGCTGCTGAGCGCGCCGGTGAACTGGGTCGAGGTGCTGCTCGGTTATGTGGGCGCGGCGGCCACCAAGAGCCTCACGCTCGGCCTGCTGATCCTGCTGACCGCGCGCCTGTTCGTGCCCTACGAAGTGGCGCACCCGGTGTGGATGGTGGGCTTCCTCATCCTCACCGCCATCACCTTCTGCCTGTTCGGTTTCATCATCGGCCTGTGGGCAGACAGCTTCCAGAAGCTGCAGGTGATCCCGCTGCTCGTCATCACGCCGCTCACCTTCCTGGGTGGCGCGTTCTACAGCATCAACATGCTGCCACCGCTGTGGCAGACCGTGTCGCTGTTCAACCCGGTGGTCTACCTCATCAGCGGGCTGCGCTGGGCCTTCTACGGCGCGGCCGACGTGCACATCGCGGTGAGCACCGGCATGACGCTGGCCTTCATGCTCGCCTGCCTGACCGTGGTGTGGTGGGTGTTCAAGACCGGGCACCGCATCCGGCGCTGAGCCGCAGGCACTTGGACGGGCCTCAATCCCGGTCCCGCCCACCCTTCTGCTTCTTGTAGTTGTGCATGAAGCGGCCGAACGCGCGGTCCTTGTTGCGCCGCTCGGTGAGCGACAGCTCGTGAAACTCGGACTCCTTGCGCAGCTTCAGGTAGTTGCGCAGGTGCGCTTCGCTGACCTCGTTCCGGTCGATCGCGGCACGCACCGCACAGCCCGGTTCGCTGCCATGCGTGCAATCGGGAAAACGGCACTGGCCCGCCAGCGCGGCGATGTCGGCGAAGCTGTCCTCGATGCCTTCGCTCGCGCCCAGCAGGCCCAGCTCGCGCATGCCCGGCATGTCGATCAACAGCGCGCCGTGCGCCAGCACGATCAGGTGGCGCCGCGTGGTGGTGTGGCGGCCCTCGCCGGTGTGGCTGACGTCGCGGGTGGCCAGATCGCCGTCGCCCAGCAGGCGGTTGATCAGCGTCGTCTTGCCCACGCCCGATGAACCCAGCAGGCAGTAGGTCTTGCCCGGCGTCATGAGCTCGCGCACCTGCTCGACGCCCGCGCCGGTCACGCTGCTGACGCAGACGATCTTTGCGTCCACGCCCACGCGCCGTATCTGTCCGATCAGCTGCTCCAGCGCCTCCGGGCTGATCAGGTCCGTCTTGGTCAGCAGCACCACGGGCTCGATGTGGCCGTCGTGCGCCATCACCAGGTAGCGCTCCAGCCGCGGCACATTGAAATCGAAGTGGCACGACATCACGATGAACGCCGCGTCGAGGTTGGCCGCGATCATCTGGAATTCCACGTCGCGGCCCGCGGCCTTGCGCCGCAGGAACGAGCGCCGCGGCAGCACCGTGTGGATGCTCGCCTGGGTGCCGCCATCGCGGTAACGCACGCCCACCCAGTCGCCCACGCAAGGCAGATCGGCCGAGCTTTCGGCCAGGTGCAGCAGCTTGCCCGTCAACTCGGCGGGCACCTCGCCCGCTTCGTTGCGCACCAGGTAACGGCCCCGGTCCACCGCCGTCACCCGGGCGGCCGACAGGTCCAGCGCCACCAGTTCGCTGATGCCGGGTGCGAGCCAAGCATCCATACCCAATTCATTGAGATTCATGGACCAAGTTTCCCCGAAACCCTGGGTGCGTTGCTTGCGCTGGCTCAAGCATTTCGGGCACTGCCTGGACGTTGGCCCGAACGCCCGGCATTCCAGCGCTGACGAACGACGCCCAGCCCGCCTACACCGCCTCGCCGTCCGCCCCGCCCAGCGCCGCCTGCTTGCGGCTCACGTGGTAGGCCGTCATCACCTGCGCGGCGATCAGATCCAGGCTCGGGCGGGCGATGCCCTGTTTGTCGGTCCACACCTTGGGCGTGAGCGCGCCCGACAGCGTGAGCGCCTCGCCATCGGCCAGCGCCAGCAGCGCCGCGCAGGGCGCTTCGTCGAACGCGATCACGTTGACGATGAACTCTTCGTCCATCTTGTTGCGCGCCAGCACGCGCGCCACGATGTAGGTGCGGCCCGCCTTGTCCACGCGGCGGGAAGCGTCGCCCATCAGGCGGCCGGCGATGAGTCCGTCGATCATGTGCGCGGCTTTTCGAAACCCGAGACCACCCAGGCCTCGGCGCTGGCTGTGTTGAGCCTGAAGTTCGGCGGCGCGGACACCAGGGCCAGCTCTTCGTCGAACTCGTTGAGTGCGCGCAGCGTGGCGGTGGCGCCCTCTTCGTCGGGCACGATGGCCAGCTCCACGCGGATGCGCTGGCCGCCCACCGTGATGCTCACGTTCTTGTTGAGCTCGGCGTGGCGCTGTTGCTCGGAGCGACGGATCACCTCCCTGGCCGTTTTCACCAGCGTGTTGAACGCACTGGTGTCCAGCGGCTTGGGGTCCTTTTTGTTGCGCCCCATGGTCCAGGGGCCCACCAGCGCGGGCTCAACCTGGCCGTCCAGGAACATGGCCACCGCCCAGCCATCGTCGTCTTCGTTCTTGATCACGCGCGCGGTCCAGTGCTCGTCGCTCCACACGCGGTCTTCGTGGATGGGGTCTTGGGTGTCTTGGGTCATGGGGAGATGGTACGCCGGCCCGGCGGGCGCTACCGGATCCCCGCCCGCAGAAAACTCTGCACGAACTGCCGCTGGAACAGCAGGAAGGCCAGGAGCAGCGGCGCGCTGGAGATCAGGGTGGCAGCGTTGATGATGCCCCAGTCGATGCCCTGGTCGGTGCTGGCGAACACCGACAGGCCCACGGTGAGTGGCCGGGTCTCTACCGAGTTGGACATGACCAGCGGCCACAGGAAGTTGTTCCAGTGGTGGCTCACGGACACCAGCGCATAGGCCAGGTACACCGGTCGGGCCAGCGGCACATACACCCGCCAGAGCACACCGAAGCTGCCGCAGCCTTCGATGCGCGCGGCCTCTTCCAGCTCCCTGGGCACGGTCTTGAAGGTCTGGCGCAGCAGGAAGATGCCGAAGGCCGACGCCATGTAGGGCAAGGCCATGGCGCTGAGCGTGTCCACCAGACCGAGCCGGTGCAGGGTTCGGTAGTTCTCGACCAGCACCACATCGGGCATCACCATCAGCTGCACCAGCACCAGTGCAAAGGCGATGTCCTTGCCGGGAAACTCAAACCGGGCAAAAGCGTAGGCGGCCAGGGTGCACAGCACGATCTGCCCGATCAGGATGGCCAGCACCAGCGCCGAGGTGTTGAGGAAGTAGCGCGGAAACGGCGCGGCGTTCCAGGCCTTGCTGAAGTTGTCTGTGGTCAGCGGCGCAAGCAGGTCGAAGCGGGCCGAAAACTCGCTGGGGTGAATGGCCGACCACACGGCGTACAGCAGCGGCAGCAGCCACAGCAGCGCGAGCAGCCAGGCGCCCAGCGTGTTCAGGGCGTTGTCGAAGCGGGTGGGGTTCAGCATGCCGGCGGCCTGTGGGTGTTCACTGGTAATGGGTCCTGCGTTCCAGCACCCCGAACTGGAACAGCGCAACCACCGCCAGCACCAGCAGCAACACCACGGTCAGCGCGGCCGCGTAGGACACGTCCCAGAACTTGAAACCCACCTCGTAGATGTAGAACAGCAGCAGCGAGCTGGCGTTGTCCGGCCCGCCGCGCGTGAGGATGAAGATGTGGTCGATCAGCCGGAAGGCGTTGATGACCGCGTTCACCAGCACGAACAGGGTCGTGGGCATCAGCAGCGGGAAGGTGACGCGCCAGAAGAACTGCCAGCGGTTGCAGCCCTCCAGCGCCGCCGCCTCGCGCAGTTCCGGCGACTGCTGCTGCAGGGCCGCCAGGTAGAAGATCATGAAGAAGCCGGCTTCCTTCCACACCGCCACCGCGACCACCGCGCCCAGCGCGGTTTCCTGCGAGCCCAGCCAGTTGTGCGGCGCACCGCCCCACAGGCTGCGGACCTGGTCCAGCAGGCCGTAGTCGGGCGTGTAGAAAAACAGCCAGATGTTGGCCACGGCGATCATGGGCAACACCGTGGGCGTGAAGTAGGCCAGCCGCACCCAGCCCCGGCCCACCATCTGCCGGTTCACCCACAGGGCCATCACGATGGCCAGCGCCATGGACGGCAGGATGGTGCCCAGCGCGTACCAGGCGTTGTTGCTCAGCGCGGTCCAGAACACCGGGTCTTCCAGCAGCAGCTCGTAGTTCTCCAGCCCCACGAAACGCGCCGACCGGTTGGCCCGCGGGGTGGTGAAGAAGCTGTGCCAGAAGGTGGCCAGCGCCGGGTAGTGCGTGAAGGCCGCCAGCAGCACCGCCGCCGGCAGCAACAGCAGCCAGCCAGTGACGGATTGCCGACGGGTGTTCATGTGCACTCGGCCTGGAAGCGCCTGAGGCGAATCAGCGGTAGCTGCGCAGGATGCGATCGGCTTCGCGTTGCGCGTCGCGCATCGCGGCCTCGGGCGTCTTGCTGCCGGTGAGCGCGGCCTGCAGGCCGTCGTTCAGCGCCTTGGTCACGCGCTGGTTTTCGTGCGTGGACAGCTCGGCCTTGGCGTACTTCAGCTGGTCGCGCGCCACGGTGGGGGCCGGGAACTCGGCCAGGTACTTCTTCATGGCGTCGGTTTCCCAGGAAGCGGGCGTGACCGACACATAACCCGTGGCAATCGCCCACTTCGTTGCGCGCTCCGGCGTGGTGGCCCACTTCATGAACTTCACGGCGGCATCGCGTTCGGCCGGCGTGGTCTTGTTCAGCACGTAGAAGTTGCCGCCGCCGGTGGGCGTGCCGCGCTGCTTGCCAGCGGGCAGCATGGCCACGCCGAAGTCGAACTTGGCGTTGGTCCGGATGTTGGTGAGGTTGCCGGTGGTGGTCCAGATCATGGCGGCCTTGCGCTCGAAGAAGTCCTTCGGCGTGGTACCCCACTCCACCACGCCAGCGGGGTGGATCTGGTGCTTGCGAGAGAGGTCCACCCAGTACTGCAGCGCCTGCACCACTTCGGGTTTGTCGAAGTAGGTTTGTGTGCCGGCCGGGTTCATCAGCTCGACACCGTTCTGCGTGGTGAAGGCCTGGAACAGCCAGTACGGAAAGCCCGAAGACGGCACCTGCACGCCATAGGTGCTCACGTTGCCGGCCGCATCGCGCTGCGTGAGCTTCTTGCCGAACTCCACCAGTTCGTTCCAGTTCTGCGGCGGGCGCTGCGGGTCCAGGCCGGCCTGCTTGAAGAGTTCCTTGTTCCAGTACATGACGATGGTGGAGCGCTGAAACGGGATGCCCCAGGTCTTGCCACCGGTCTGGCTGTTCTGCATGAAGCCGGGGTAGAAGCTGTTCAGCCAGGCCTTGTCTTCGGGCGCCTTCAGCAGGTCGTCGATGGCCACCACCACGCCTTCGTCGATCAGGGTGTACATGTCGGTGGACAGCATCACCGCGATGTGCGGTGCGTCGCCGCCCTTGGCGGCCGTGAGCACCTTGGTCACGGTGTCCTGGTAGCTGCCGGCGTACACCGGCTTGATCTTGATGCCGGGGTTCTCTTTCTCAAAGTCGGCGGCCATCTCGTCGATGATCCTGGTGACCGGGCCACCCACGGCGACGGGGTAATAGAAGCTCAGCTCTTGCGCCGCTGCTGGCAAGGACATGGCGGCCGCAGCGATCAACGCCCCGGTGAGGCGGCAAAGGGAATGTTTCCAGGGTTTCATGGGGACTCTCCTGAGTGCGGTTGGGGGAAAACGGCCGGGTGGCCACAAGGGAAAATTCGAGGCGATGAAAGAATGGCTACGGCCCGGGTGGCGGGCGGGTGATGCGCTGGCCACCGAGCGGGCTGAACCAATGAACCGCGTCGGCAGGCCAGGTCAGGCCAATCACCTCGCCGCGCCGGGGCAGCTTGGGCAGGGCACCGGTGCGCAGCACCAGCCGGTGCGGGCCGCTGGCGCCCGACGGGTCCAGCGACTGACCCGTCGTCGCCTGACCCCGCTCCGGGCCCACCTCGCAGATCACCAGGCTCTCGGCGCCCAGGTACTCCACCGCCACCACGCGGGCCTGCAACAGCGCGGCATCGGTGGCCATGGCCATGTCTTCCGGGCGCACGCCCAGCAGCATGTCCGGGTTGCCTTGCTGCAGCAGCGCAGCGGGCAACAGGTTCATGGCCGGCGAGCCGATGAACCCGGCCACGAAGCTGGTCTGCGGCTGGCCATACAGATCCTGCGGGCTGCCCTGCTGCTCCACCTTGCCGGCCCGCATCAGCACCACCTTGTCGGCCATGGTCATGGCCTCGGTCTGGTCGTGGGTGACGTAGAGCATGGTGATGCCCAGGCGCTGCTGCAGCTCGCGGATTTCGGCGCGCATCTGCTGGCGCAGTTGGGCGTCCAGGTTGGAGAGCGGTTCGTCCATCAGGCACACCGGCGCTTTGGCCACGATGGCGCGGCCCAAGGCGACGCGCTGGCGCTGCCCGCCCGAGAGCTGCGAGGGCTTGCGGTCCAGGTAGGGCCCCAGGCCCAGCAACTCGGCCGCGCGCGCCAGCCGGCGCTGGCGCTCAGGCGCAGGCACGCGACGCACGCTCAGGCCAAACACGATGTTCTCAGCCACCGAGAGGTGCGGAAACAGCGCGTAGTTCTGGAACACCATGGCCACGCCACGCTGGGCCGGCGGCGCCTGCGTGAGGTCCACACCACCGATGTGGATGCTGCCGCCATCGCAAGGCTCCAGACCGGCGAGCAGACGCAGCGTGGTGCTCTTGCCGCAGCCCGATGGCCCCAGCAGCGCCACGAATTCCCCCGGTTCGGCCACCAGGTTCACGCCATCCACGGCGGTGTGCGCGCCAAACCGGCGGCTCACGTTGTGCAGCACCACCCGGCTCACAGCAAACCCTCCGCCAGGTGCAGGTGGCGCGGCGCCTGTTCCACCAGCTGGCTGAACGGCTCGGCCGGGCGCCCGTTGGTGACCAGGTGGTCCATCGCGCCCAGCGAGCCACCCCGGGCCACGGCCGCGCGGCCGAACTTGGTGAGATCGGCCACCAGTACGGCGCTGCGGCAGTTCAGGCGCATGGCCTCGCGGGCAGTCACCTCAGCGGGGTCGAAGTCCAGCAAGGCGCCGTCTTCATCGATGCCCCCGACGCCGAACACCGCGAAGTCGGTCTTGAAGTTGCCGAAGAACTGCGCCGCCGCCTCGCCAACCACGTCCATGTCGGGCAGTCGCAGCGCGCCCCCGGCCGCGCGGATTTCAACGCCCGGCGCAGCGGCCAGGGCCAGCACCACGCGCAAGCTGTTCGTCATCACGCGCAAGTCCTGGTGGCCGCGCAGGGCCAGCGCCACCTGGTGGGGCGTGGTGCCCAGGCCGATGGACACCGAACTGCCGTCCGGGATCAGCGCGGCCACCTTCAGGGCGATGGCGCGCTTGGCGTCCAGCTGCTGGACCTGGCGCGTGTCCCATGGCAAATTGGAGACCGACGCGGGCAGCGTGACGCCGCCATGCACGCGGCGCAGCAGCCCCTGTTCGCACAAGCGGTTCACGCTGCGGCGGATGGTCTGGGGCGTCACGCCGAACTGCTCCGCCAGGTCGTGAATGTCGACCAGCCCTTTCGCGCTCACCAGGTCCACGATGGACTGGTCACGTGAAAAGACATCCCCCTCTTTGGTGTTCATGTGAACGTCTAAAGATTCCATACTTGAAATTCTGTAAGCCGCTCGTGACACACACATGTCAAACCGCTGTGTTCAGATGAACACGCCAGATCCACACAGGGAGTGCCCTTCATGACCACCGCCACCACGCCCGAATGCTTCGTTCAACTCTCCGACCCGCACATCGTGATCAAGGGCAGGCTGCTCATGGGCCAGGTCGACACGGCCGCCTTCCTGGCGCGCGCCGTGGCGCATGTCTGTGCCCTGCCGGCCCGGCCCAGCCACGTGCTCATCACCGGCGACCTGGTAGAGCGCGGCGGGCTGGACGAATACGCCCACCTGCGGGAACTGCTGGCGCCCTTGCCCTGCCCGGTGCTGCTGATGCCGGGCAACCACGACGCAGTTCCCACCCTGCGCCAGGCGTTTGCGGATCACGGCTACCTGAGCAGCACGCCGCTCGAACCCGCGTTGTCCGGCTTCGCGCTGTATGCCGCGAGCCTGGGCAGCCGCCGCCTGCTAGCGCTCGACACCGTGGTGCCCGGCAAGCCCCATGGCAGCCTGTGCGCCGCCCGACTGGGCTGGCTGCGCGCGCAACTGGAGGCCGCGCCCGACACCCCCACCGTCGTGGCCATGCACCACCCCCCGTTCACCACCGGCATCCGCCACATGGATGGCATGGGCCTGCGCGAAGGGGCCGACGAACTGGAGGCACTGATCGCCCAGCACCCGCAGGTCGAACGCAGCCTCTGCGGCCACCTGCACCGCCCCATCACCCGCCGCTTCGGCGGCACCGTGGCCATGACCGCGCCGTCCGCCGCGCACCAGATCACCCTGGGCCTGGCGCCCGACAGCCCGCCCTCGTTCATCTTCGAGCCACCCGGTTACTACGTCCACACCGTGCAGGACGGGCAGCTGGTGACCCACCTGCATCCGGTGGGGGACTTTGGTGAGGCGCAGCTGTTTCGTTGACGCGGCCCGATCAGCTTCTGGCCTCTCTCCCGGTCCAGGTTGCCGGTGTGGCAGTCTGGGACAAGCAGCCCAGGCCCACCAGCGTGGCCTCCACCGCTTCGTCCAGCGGGGTGTGCGGTTCGTGGCCCAGCTGCTGCACCAGCCGGCGGTTGTCCAGTCGCGCCGGCTGTTGCCACAGGTAACGCATGCCCAGCAGTTCGCGGAAGGTGGTCAAGAAGGGCGAGGCCAGTCGCACCAGCCACCAGGGAAACGGCTGGATGGCCGGCGCCGCGCCGCCCCGACGCACCACGGCGCGCTGCACGGCCTCGGCCAGGGCGGTGCCCGTGGCGTCCCAGTGGCCCGCCATGTGGAAGCTGGCAAAGGCCGGCAGGGTGTCGCGGCGGTCCAGCAGCTCGGCCATGGTGTGGGCCACGTCGGGCAGGTAGGCGAACTGGTGGCCCACGCCGGGAGCGGCCGGGGTGTTCACGCTGCGCACCGCGCGCCCGGGCTTGACCATACCCTGGCTGAACCAGTTGTTGCCCGCGCGGGGGCCAAAGAAGTCGCCAGCACGCACCACGATGGCTTTCATGCGGCCCGCCTGTGCGGCGCTGGCCAGGCGCTGTTCCAGCTCGACGCGAATGCGTCCCTTGGGGGTGTGGGCGTTCTGCGGCGCGTCTTCGGCAATCAGCGGGAACGCGTCGGGTCCGTAGTTGTAGACCGTGCCCGGCAGAACCACCGTGGCGCCCTGGGCTTGCGCGGCCGCAATCGTGTTGTCGATCATGGGCAGCACCCACTCGGCCCAGCGGCGGTAGCCGGGCGGGTTGACCGCGTGCACGATGACCGAGCAGCCCTGCGCGGCGGCCATCACGTCGGCCGCCTGCAGCGCGTCGCCCTCCACCCATTCGATGCCACCCTGCTCGCGGCTCGCCACCCCCAGCCCGCGCTTCATGGCGCGAACCCGCCAGCCCCGCGCCAGCAGCAGGCGGGCCATTTCCCCGCCGATGCCGCCGCTGGCACCGAGCACCAAGACCGTTGATGAATCCGACATGAAAAACTCCTGAAAAAGTGGTGATGGGGTTATCGTCGGCGTTTCGCGGGCAAAAAGAAATTGCCCAAGCCTGAACAGCCGCTATACGTTTTTTTATGGACAAGACCATTGGATGGGAGCTGTACCGCTCGTTGCTGGCGGTGCTCGAAGAAGGCTCGCTCTCCGGCGCGGCGCGGGCGCTGGGCCTCACGCAGCCCACGGTGGGCCGCCATGTGGCGCTGCTCGAAGCCGCGCTGGGCACCACGTTGTTCACGCGCTCGCAGGCCGGCCTTCTGCCCACCGAAGCCGCGCTCACGCTGCGCGACGGCGCTGAAGCCATGCACAACATGGCGGCCTCGCTGGAGCGCAGCGCGCGCAGCCTGGGCGAAGGCGTGCGCGGCACGGTGCGCATCTCCGCCAGCGAAGTGATGGGCGTGGAAGTGTTGCCGCCCCTGCTGGCTGCGCTGCAGGCGCAGCACCCGGAACTGCGCGTCGAGCTGGTGACCAGCAACGCCCTGCAAGACCTGGTGCGCCGCGAAGTGGACATCGCCGTGCGCATGACCCCGCCCCAGCAAGACGTGCTGCTCGCCACCCGCGTGGGCGACGTGGAACTGGGCCTGCACGCCCACCGCAGCTACCTCGAACGCCATGGCCAGCCCGCTTCGGTGGCCGATCTGGCCCACCACGTACTGATCGGCTTCGACCGCGAAACCCCGTTCCTGCGCAGCGCCGCCACCAGGCTGCCGATCTGGCAACGCGACAACTTCCACTGCCGCTGCGACAGCGACCTGGCCCAGCTGGCCCTGCTGCGCGCCGGCGCCGGCATCGGCGTGTGCCAGACCGCGCTGGCGCGCCGCGACCCGAACCTGGTGCGCGTGCTGCCCACGCGGCTGTCCATGAAGCTGACCACCTGGGTGGCCATGCACGAAGGCCTGCGCAACAGCCCACGCTGCAAGGCGGCGTTTGATGCGCTGGTGAAGGGCTTGCGGCGGTATGTGAAGTGAGGCGCCGGCCTTGCCCTACCCTCGTCTGTCTGGCACATCGAAGCACACCGCAGGCAACCCCATGACCCCCGCCCCGCTGCTCTACACCTACCGGCGCTGCCCCTACGCCATGCGCGCGCGTTTGGCCCTGCTGCAGGCAGGCGTGGCGTTTGATGCGTTCGAGATCGTGTTGCGCGATAAACCCGCGGAGATGCTGGCCCTGTCACCCAAGGGCACGGTGCCCGTGCTGCGGCTGCCCGATGGGCAGGTGCTGGAGCAGAGCCTGGACATCATGCGCTGGGCCTTTGTTGAAACCGGCGATGCCGATGGCTGGTGGGCACGTGCGCAAAGTCCGGTGAACCTGGCGCTGCTGGCGGTCTGCGATGGCACGTTCAAACACCATCTGGACCGGTACAAATACCCCGAGCGCTTCGATGGCTTGGGTTCCAGAGCGCACCACCGCGAGCAGGCGGTGGACGTGTTGCTGAAGCCGCTGGACGCGCAGTTGCAAAGCACCGACCAGCTCGGCGGCAAGGCCCCCTGCGCCACCGACATCGCCATCTTTCCGTTCGTGCGGCAGTTCGCGGAGGTGGAGCCGGGTTGGTTTGAGGGACTGCCGTTGCCGGCACTGAAGGGCTGGCTGCGCGGTTGGCTGGCACACCCCCTGTTCCAAGCGGCGATGCCCAAACTGCCCAACGGGCGCGCGCTGCCGTTTCCCGCTGCACATTGAGCGATCCATGTCGATGCTTGCCCGGTTTCGACCCAAACAAGGCATCCGACTGCGGAGACCGTCAACCCTAGAGCAGTCGCAGGCTGGTGCTGCAGCGGCCGCCACATGAACATTGACCTCGGCTGCACTTGCGGCAGCGGCGAGACCAGCAGATGCGCAGTGCCGTGGCGCCAGGGCTCAGCGCTTGCGCCACACGCTCGCCAGCCAGGGCTGTTGCTCGATCGGTAGGCCCGACGGACGGTAGAAGTGCTCCAGCTCGTCGAAGCCGGCAGCCGTCACCAAGGCGCGCCAGGTTGGCCAGTCGTGAAATGCGCCGTAGCGCTCACCGTTCCAGCCCTCCTGGCCATCGCCGCGCGGGTTGGAGCTGAACAGCACCCCGCCCGGCCGCAGGCAGGCCTGCAGTTGTCGCAGCACCTGCGGCAGCACCTGGGAGGGCACATGGAACAGCACGGCATTGGCAAAAACACCGTCGTAGCGCTGCGCGGGCAGTTCGAGGTGCAGGAAGCTCTGCTCCAGCACCTCGCAGCCGCTGTGGACGCGCGCCAGCGCCGCCGCGCTGGGAGCGCCCTCCAGGCCCACGGCGCGGTGGCCCAGCGCCTTGAAGGTGTGCAGGTCGCGCCCAGGCCCGCAGCCGAAATCCAGCAGGTCAAAGGGCGGTGGCCCGGCTATGTGCTTCAGCAGCGCCGCAATGTTCTGGCTGACGTCGTGGTCACGCGTGCCTTCCCAGTAGCTCTGGGCATGCTGCTCGTAGTGCGCCAGGGTGCGCGCGGCGATTTGTTGGAGGACTTCGGAACTCAGTGGCATGCCGCATCATTTCATACGGCACCGTCCTGATCCGGAACACCGGACGCGACGCGCCTTCAGCCTGTTGTCGCATCGAGGTGAAGCGCAGCCTCACATCGATCTGCTGGACGGCGTATGTGTGCTACCCACCACGCTGGTATGACGGCTTGGGATCGCGAACCTCTTCAACAGCAGGTGCTCCCGGCCAAAAACAGCTCGTCGCGATGGCAGGCCGTGTGCCTGGAGTAGGCTGGTTGCTGCCGGTGTGTGGAGGCAGCGCTGGCGGGCCGTTCACCCGGCATGAACCTACGAGATTCAGTCAAAGCTCAAATCGGGTCGCAGACCTGCCTGTCGCACCACACCATGCCAGCGCTCGCTCTCGGTCATCAGCAGGTCGTGCAATTGACCTGGAGTGGAGGTTTGCACCTGAGCGCCATCGGCCTCCATGCGCGCAACGATCTCGGGATCCTTCAACACGCCATTGAGCGCGGTGTTCAGCTGCCGAACCACCGCAGGCGGTGTCTTGGCCGGCGCGAACAATGCGTACCACTGTGTCATCTCGACACCCGTCACGCCCGCCTCCTGTAGCGTGGGCACATCGGGCAGCGCGGGCAGGCGTGTCGGGCCGGCAACCGCCAGCGCCTTCAGACGCCCGCTGCGCAGATAGGGCTGGGCCGTGAACAGGCTGGGGAACATGACCTGTACCAGGCCATTGGCCACGTCGGCAATGGCGGGAGCGGCACCCGAAAAATCCACCCGCTGCAATTGAGAACCGGTCTGCAGGCGGAACAGTTCGGCGGCGAAATGCGGCACCGTACCCTCACCCGCCGAGGCATAGCTCATACGCCCGGGTGACTCGCGCAGCAGATGCACCAAGTCCTCAACGCTGTCGACCCCCAACGTGGCCGGCACCACCAGCAGCGTGGGCGAATATCCGATCAGGCCGATGGGCGCGAAATCGGCCACCGGGTCGTAGCGCAGCTTCTGCAGCGCCGGGTTGATGCCATGGGTGGCGATGTAGCCAAACATCAGCGTGTGGCCGTCGGGTTGGGCCGCGGCCACGTACTCGCAGGCGATGCTGCCATTGGCGCCGGCGCGGTTGTCCACCAACACCGACTGCCCGAGCAGAGGACCGAGCTTGCGCACAAGGGTTCGCGCCATGGTGTCGTTGCCGCCGCCCGCGCTGGTGGGCACGATCACGTGCACCTCGCGTTGCGGGAACTGGCGCTGTGTCATCACGCCGGGCACGGCATCGTTCGCGGCGGGCGCGGGCGGAAACACATAACTCGGCAGGTGCAACATGCCGTGCATGATCTTGCGCGCCGTGCGCACCAGGGCTGCGCTTTGCACAGTGGCAGCGTCGCCCGAGCCATCGATTTCCACCTCCACATCGATCTGTCCGGCCGGATGCAGAACCACCAGCGGATGGCGCCCGGGCGAACGCGCCTCACCGCTGGCCACCGTGCCCGGCAAGGCGAAGGCTGTCGCCACGCCAATGGCGCCGGTGACGGCGTGTGAAGCGTGGCATTTGTGGGGTGTGAAATAGCGCGAGGTGATGCTGTTGGGCGTGTCACCGGCACTGACCAGCACCGGTTTGGGGACCACACTGCCCGACACGTCGCCCAGACCCATGCGCTGTCCGGCCTGCAAGCGCAGCGCTTCGATGCGCGCCAGCAGCGCGACATTGGCGTCCAGCTCGGCTGGCCGTTCACGGCCGGTGAGCCCCAGGTCGGTGGCGCGCAGCATCATCAGGGGCATGGCCGCGTCGATGCAGGTCACGTCGAGGCCGTCGATGGTGTCGATGCGCTGTCCCGTGGGAAAGAGTTGCCCGGTCACCGCGCCCCAGGCATCCAGAAAGTTCAGCAGCACGGGCGCTGCGGTGCCCGCCACACCGTCGATGCGCGCATCGCCTTCGTACGTCACCTTGCCACCGGGCGTGCACACGGTCACCTCGATCTGCGAGCCGGTGTTGACGTTGTGGATGCGCACGGTGGTGGTGCCATCCTGCGCCGGGATCAGCCCTTGCTCGATCGCAAACGGGGCCACGCCCGAGAGCATGTTGCCGCAGTTGGGCCGGGTGTCCACCGACTGGTGCCCCACACCCACCTGGGCGAACAGGTAGTCGAGATCGCAATCGGTCCGGGCGGAGCGCGACACGATGGCCACCTTGCTGTTGAGTGTGCTGCCGCCACCCAAGCCGTCGAGCTGCAGCGGGTCCGACGCACCGATGGCACCGATCAGCGCCTGGTCGCGCGCCTCGTCACCTTCGGGTAGCCAGTCGCGCAGGAAGAAAGGACCACGCGAAGTGCCTGCGCGCATGAGAACACAGGGAATGGACAGCTTCATGGTTCACTCTACTTTTGGAACGACGTTGGCGCAAGGCGGCACACCGAAAAAGGCCACCCGAAAGCGGCCTGTCACCCAGGAACAGCCGATGGATCAGAAGTTGTGGCGCATGCCGATCAGTGTCGAGTTGACATCGGTCTCGGCTTTGCCCTTGCCGTTGCGTGCATGTGCGGCGTACAGGAAGGTGCGTTTGGAAAGGGGGTAGCGGGCCTCCAGAAGCAGGTCGGTGTCCTTGTTTTCGGTGTCACGCGCCACATCCAGGATGAGGCTGACCGGGCCGGCCGGGACAGAACCACCCAAAGTGAAGCCTTTGCCACGACCTGCACCTGTCGCGTCCTGGTAGCTCGCCGCGACACGGGCTTGTCCAAAACTGTAGGCGGCTCCCACCATGTGGTTGGCGTCCTTGTTGCTCAATTTGTTGTAGGCCAGGCTGGCCGACAGAGGGCCGCCACGGTAGATGACGTTGAACTCGGTTTTGGACACACCGTCCTCATTGTTGCCTTTGAGCACATGCGCGAGGGTTGCGGTCACGCCACCGAAGCTGGGCGTGGTGTAGGTGATCTGGCTGTTGTTGCGGGAGTTCACACCCACATAAGAGAACTGGCTGCTCACGGGGTTGTAGTTGGCGGCACCGGTCAACTCCCATGCGGAGACAGCGCGGAAGCCCGGGCTCAGGGTACGACCCAACAACACCGACCCAAAACCACCGCTGAGCGTCAGGTTGGCCGCACGACCGAAGAAGGGATCTGAGGCCGCGCCGGTTTCGGGATTGACCTGAGCTTCAAAATTGAACGAGGCTTTCAGACCGCCGCCCAGATCTTCGGTTCCGCGAAAGCCGATGCGCGAGCTGCCGTTGGTCAGCGGGGACGCACCCGCCAGTCGCAAAGACTGACCTGTGACCTTCGCCAGCGCCATGTCCGCTACGCCGTAGAGCGTCACGGACGACTGGGCATGAGCCACGCCCCCCAGGGTCAATGCGGACAGGGTGGCCGCGGCAAGAGCTTGTTTTTTCATCTTGGTTTGTCTCCAGTGGGATACAGGTTGAGGGAACGTGAAAATACGGAAAGCACGCCGTCCTGGCGGGCCTTCAGACAAGGGCTGCATGCGCTGCCAGCACCCGGTCCACCATCACACCGGCCTGGCCCAGGTGGTTCACCGGGTCACACAAGGATTCGAGCTGGGGGCGGGTCAGGTGCTGCTTGATCTCCGGGTGCGCTGCCAGGATGTCGATCAACGGACGGTTCTCGGCCAGCGCCTGGCGGCACAGGTCGTACACGAGGTCGTGGGCGTACTCGCGGCCCAGGTACGGGCCCAAGCCCATCATGGCGGCCTCGGACATGACCAGGCCGTTGGTGATGTCCATGTTGGAGCGCATGCGGTTCGCATCCACCTCCAGGCCTTGCAGAACGAACTTGGTCTGTTTCAGCGCACCCGACATGAGGCAGAAGATCTCGGGCAGCGACACCCATTCGATTTCCCAGGGGCCGGTGGAACGTTCGTGGTCGGCCACCATGGCGTCCATCAGGGCGGCGGCGTGCTGGCGGGCGACAGAGATGTTGGCGTGGATGTAGAGGCAGGAGATCGGATTGCGCTTCTGCGGCATCGTGCTCGACGAGCCGCGACCGGGGGCATAAGGCTCGAACACCTCTCCTACCTCGGTCTGCATCATCAGCTTCACGTCCATGGCGATCTTGCCCAGCGAACCGCCCACCAGACCGAGGAAAGCACCGACTTCGGCGATGGTGTCGCGCACCGTGTGCCAGGAGATCAGCGGCTGGGCCAGGCCCAGTTCCTCCATCAACGCGGCCTGGGTTTCCATGGCGCCGTTCTCCAGCGACGACAGCGTGCCCGAGGCACCACCAAATTCGCCCATGAGCACGCGGGGCTTGAGCTGTTGCAGGCGCTCGCGATGGCGATCCATGCCGGCCAGGATGCTGGCCATCTTGTAGCCGAAGGTGATCGGCGTGGCCTGCTGCAGGTTGGAGCGTCCGATGACGGGGGTATCGCGGTACTTCTGTGCCAGCACGGCCAGCGCATCCGAGATGTCCTTGAGGTCCTGCTCGACCAGCGCGAGGCCCTCACGCATCTGCAGCACCGCAGCGGTGTCGGTGATGTCCTGTGTGGTCGCACCCCAGTGGCAGTACTCGCCGAGCCGGTCGCGGCAGTTGGCGTTGATCTGGTTGACCACCGCGATGATGGGATAGCCGATCTGCTCGGTCTTGGCCTTGAGCTGGTCCCAGTCGATCATGGACAGCTCGCAGTTCTTGACGATTTCGTCAGCGGCTTCCTGCGGGATGATGCCGAGCTGCCCCTGGACCTTGGCCAGGGCGCGCTCGATGTCCAGGTACTTGGCGGTGCGGTTCTCGTCCGACCAGACATGGCGCATGCGGCTGTCGCTGAAGATGTCGCCGAAGATGCGGGAATCGATGATGGTGGCAGCCATGGTGTTCCTCAGAAATGAAGTGTTGTTCTCAATGGGCCGGCTCGGCCAGGGCCAGGATCCGCTGGGCACGCAGCGCCACAGGTTTGTCGACCATGCGGCCATCCACCTGGATCGCACCGGGGTCCTCGGCGGACCGCCACGCGCTGTCCACCCGCCGGGCCCAGGCAAGGGTTTGTGCATCGGGTCGCATGCCCTCTTGCACGGCCACCACCTGCAAGGGGTGAACGCACAACTTGGCCCCAAAACCCAGAGAGCGCGCATGCAGCAGATCGACCTGCACGCGCGTGGCATCGATCTCGGTCGTCACGCCCGCCACCGGTGACGGCAGGTCGGCGGCGCGCGAGGCCATCGCGATGGCCACCGCCGCCATGTCCAGGGCAAGGCCAGGGCCTGGCAGGTCCAGATCCAGCTGGTAGTCGATGGCGCCAAACGCCAGACGGGAAACCCCCGCAGCAGCCGTCAGCGCCGGTAACGCCATCACGCCGCGCACCGTTTCCACCAAGGGCATGACACGGGCGTGGTCGGACATGTGGGCCCGCACCTCGGCGATCTGCTCTGCGGCTTCCGCCTTGGCAAGCATCACCTCGGCCACGGGCAGCCCAGCGAGCCAGCTCAGGTCGTCGGCGTGCCATGGGCTGAGGGCATCGTTGATGCGCACCATCACCCGGGCTCGCTCGGTGGAGGACAACTGGGTCAGCCACGCGCCCAGGGCGATGCGCGCCAGTGCCTTGTCCGCGGGAGCCACCGCGTCCTCCAGGTCTACGATGACCCGGTCCGCGCCACTGGCCAGCGCCTTTGCAAAACGCTCGGGGCGATTGCCAGGCACAAACAGGTAGGTGGTCGGAATCACACGGCCCCCTCTTCGCGCAAGGCCTGAAGCTGGGTGGCGCTGTAGCCGAGTCCGCTCAGGATGCTGTCGGTGTGCTGACCCAGTGCAGGCACGGCGTCCATGCGCGGCGCACCCCGACTCCAGGAACCCGGCGGCAACAGGGCCGGAACCGCCCCGACCGAGGTCTCCACCTGGGTCCAGCGCTGGCGCGCCTGCAGCTGTGGGTGAGCCCAGACCTCGGCCATGGTGTTCACCTGGGCGTTGGCGATCTGTGCCGTTTCCAGACGCTGCACCACCTCGGCTGCGCTGAGCCCGGCGAAGGCGTTCACGATGATGTCGTAAAGCGTTGCACGTGCGGCCACGCGCTGCGGGTTGCTCGCGAAACGCTCGTCAGCGGCCAGCGCGGGCTGCAGCAGCACCTGTTCGCAAAAGGCCTTCCACTCGCGTTCGTTCTGCAAGCCCAGCATCACGGTCTTGCCATCCCCGGCGGGGAACGGTCCGTACGGGTAGATGGTGGCGTGGCTGGCGCCGGTGCGCTTGGGCGGCGCCGCGCCGTCGATGCTGTAGTACAGCGGGTAGCCCATCCATTCCGTCAGGGCTTCCAGCATCGAGATGTCGATGTGCTGGCCTTCACCGGTCTGCTGGCGGTGCAGCAGCGCGGCCAGGATGTTGGTGTACGCGTACATGCCGGCGGCGATGTCGGCGATGGAAGGGCCGGCCTTGGACGGCGTGTCCTCGGTCCCGGTGATCGAGACGAAACCGGCCTCGCTCTGGATCAGCAGGTCGTAAGCCTTCTTGTCGCGGTAGGGTCCACTGTCGCCATAACCCGAGATGTCGCAGACGATGATGCCGGGCTTGGCGGCGCTCAGGACTTCGTAAGAAAGGCCCAGGCGAGCGGCAGCACCGGGCGCGAGGTTCTGCACCACCACGTCGGCCTCCTCTTCAATGATCCGCTTGAGAATCGCCTTCGCTTCGGGGTGCTTGACGTCCAGCGTCAGGCTTTCCTTGCTGCGGTTGGTCCAGACGAAGTGCGAGGCGATGCCCCGTACGCGGGTGTCATAGCCGCGCGCGAAATCGCCTACGCCGGGGCGTTCGATCTTGATGACGCGCGCACCCAGGTCAGAGAGCTGGCGGGTGGCGAACGGCGCCGCGATGGCGTGTTCGAGCGTGACGACGGTGATGCCGTTAAGCGGTTGCATGGGGTGTCCTTCAGCGCAGCGTGGCCACGGCGTCCATGGTCAGCCAGCCCTCGTGGTCCTGCGCCCAGAGCTTCACCGTCTTGCCGTCGGCCTGCGGCGCACCATTGACACGGAACGGGTGCAGGTCGAACGTGGGCCGCACCGCCTTGAAGCTGAAGCTCGCCACGTCGGCGCCCGGCAGGTGGCGGCGGATCTGGTCCATCAGCAGCGTGGCAATCAAAGGGCCGTGAACGATCAGGCCAGGGTAGCCTTCGACCTGGGTCACGTATTGGCGGTCGTAGTGGATGCGGTGGCCGTTGAAGGTGAGCGCGCTGTAGCGGAACAGCAGCACGTCGTCCGGCACGATCTCCAGCTGCCAGGGGGCCCCAGTGGGCGCGGCCACCGGCGGAGGTTCCACATCGGTCGCCTGTTTGGCTTCCCGGTAGACGATGTCGTGGTACTCGACGACAGCGGGATCAGGCGCCCCGTTGCATCGCAGTTCGTGGCGCACCTTCACAAACACCAGTTTGCCCGTCCGCCCGGCCTTCTCGGTGACGTTGGCAATGGTCGAGGTGCGCTCCACTTCAGCACCCACCAGCACTGGCGAACGGAACTCAAACTGACTGCCCGCCCACATGCGCCTGGGCAACGGGACCGGCGGTAGAAAGCCGCCCCGTTTCGCATGCCCATCAGCGCCAATCTCACTCTGCCGGTGCAGCGGCAGAAAATACAGCCAATGCCACAGTGGAGGCAGCGGTGTACCTGGCACCACCGCCATGCTGGGGTGGTCGAGGGTGGCGTTCAGCGCCTTCACGGGCGTGGCACCGATGGTGTCGTGCACCGATTCCTGGCGACCGATCCAGTCCGAGATGTTTTCCATGGTTCTTGACTCTTCTGAACTGGCGCTGAACGATCATTCCGCGGTGAGCTTGGCTTTCGTCACCACGTCTTTCCACTTGACCAGCTCGCTCTTGACCATGGCACCGAGTTGCTCGGGCGTGCTGGTTTCGACATCGGCGCCGTGATCTTCCATTCGCTTGATGACGTCCTTGTCCCTCAACACGTCGTTCAGTGCCTTGTTGAGCCGGTCCACCACCGCCTTGGGCGTCTTGCCGGGCGCAAACAAGGCGTACCACTGCTGCACCTCCACGCCATCCACACCGGCCTCCTTCAGGGTCGGCACATCGGGAAGCAAGGGCGAGCGCTTCGGTCCTGCCACGGCCAGCGCCTTGAGCGTGCCGCCTTTCACGTGCGGCAGCGCCGTGAACAGACTGGGAAACATGAACTGGGTCTGACCGCCGATGGTGTCGTTCACAGCCGGGGCTGCGCCCTTGTACGGCACGCCCAGCATCACGACGCCCGCATTCAGCTTGAACAGTTCGCCGGCGAAGTGAGGCGCGGTGCCATTGCCTGCTGTGGCATAGGTGTATTTGTCGGGTTTCGCCTTGAGCTGGGCCACCAGGTCCTTGACGTCCTTCACGGGCGTGTTGGCATTTGCCACCATCAGCGTGGCCGAGTAGCCCACCAGGCCCACCGGCTCGAAATCGGTGACAGGGTCGTAGCGCAGCTTCTGCAAGGCCGGGTTCATGGCGTGGGTCGCGATGTAGCCCAGCATGAGCGTGTGACCATCGGGCGCAGCGCGCGCCACAAACTCGCTGGCAATGGAGCCGTTGGCGCCTGCCCGGTTCTCCACCACGATGCTCTGTCCGAGCATGGGGCCCAGCTTCTGGGCAATGGTGCGAGCCATCAGGTCGTTGCCGCCACCGGCCGCCGTCGGCACCACGATGGTGATGGTCTTGGTGGGGAATGCCATGGCCAGTGGCGTGAGGGTGATGGCCGTGCCCACGATCATGGTGGCGAGCAGCTTGTTCATGTCTTGTCTCCTGTTCGGGTCGGTGTCGGTGAACCGGTGCAGGAGGCCTTGAGGGGCCCCATCCGCAACCGCAAGCGAATGATGTTCCGAGCTGAAACGGTTGTGAATTGCATATTTGAGATCGATTGATCCACAATTCACATCAATCAGATCCGGGGATTTTCATGGCCATCAACTTCGATCTCAACGACCTGCTGGCCTTTCGGGCCGTGGCGGAGCTGGGCAGTTTTCGCAAGGCGGCGGAGTCGGTCCACATCTCGCAACCGGCGTTCAGCCGGCGCATCGACAAGCTGGAAAGCGCTCTGGGTACGCGCCTTTTGGAGCGCACCACGCGACGCGTCAGCCTGACTGCGGTGGGCCGGGATTTCGATCGCCAGTTGCGGCACATCCTGGACGCGCTGGACACCACGCTGCTGGGGATTCGCGGCGTCGCGGCCACCCGAATGGGCGAGGTCACGATCGCGTCGGTACCCTCGGCCGTCAACTACTTCCTGTCGCGCGTGATTGCGGTCTACCACGAGCGCTATCCCAAGATACGGGTGAAGATCATCGACGGCAGTGCGAACGACGTGCTGCTGGCCGTGGCGCGTGGCGAGGTGGACTTCGGCCTGAACTTCATCGGCTCACAGGAAGCCGATGTGGAGTTCGAGCCTTTGCTGGAAGAGCAGTTCGTTGCAGCCTGCCGGCGCGATCACCCCCTGGCGAAAAAGAAGCAGGTGCGCTGGACCGAACTGGCGCAATACGACTACATCTCGGCCGGCAAGACTTCTGGCAACCGGCTGCTGATCGACCAGGCTCTGGCCGGCCTGCCTGGTCAACCCCAGAGCATGTACGAAACCCAGCATGGCACGACCATGATCGGCCTGGTCGAAGCGGGCCTGGGCGTGGCGGTGGTGCCCTCCATGGCGATGCCCGGAACCGACCACCCGCTGCTGATGAGCGTGCCTTTGATCGAACCGGTGATCAAACGCAAGATGGGTCTGATCAGGCGCCGCTCGACGGTGCTGTCCCCCGCCGCTCAGCAGCTTTATGACTTGTGCTCAGAACTGCAGGTGAAATCCAAAAAAAGAAGAGGTCGGTGACGGGCTCAAGACAATCGATGGCATCCCTGTACAGCAGCCCCAGCGGCCGCTCACCGGTGTGCATTGAACAAAAAAAGCATCTCGATTCCTTCGGTCGCAGAGTTGATCGAGACCTTGCGGGCGGAGTTTGTGGCTGCAGGTTGATGTGTAGTTGGCCAGGAAGCTCTTGAACGATGATTGATTGCTCGCACGACATCGGTGACACCGGGGTTGAACCCTATCCGTCAACGCTGACGATCAAACAGGTGTTTTTCTCCGCCAAACACTGGCAGTCGCTTGAAGGGGCAGCGACTGGAAAAGGCAGTCCGCTGGATGCCCTGACTCTGGAGCGTTGAGTTGCCGCTTTGCGGAAGTGCACGACTTTCAGCAATGGGCCAGAAACCAGCTGAGCCAAGGCGTGACGTTCTGCGGAGTGGCCAGCCGGGGCGCTGCCAGAGGTAGGTGCGTCCATCGCCGCAACCTGGTCAATCAAAGGCGTGCGTGACAACGCGCTGCCCAACTGTTTGATCCGTTTCTGTCACAAAACGCCGGTCACAAACGTCTGATGCAGCAAACAGCTCTGCGACCTCGCTGCCCATCCGACCATCATGTAAGGTTGACGCCACCATGGACGACGCCACCCACACCTTCCAGAGCCAACGCCGGCGCCTGCAGGGCATTGCCTACCGGATGCTCGGCTCCATCGCCGAGGCCGAAGAGGTCGTGCAGGACGCCTGGCTGCGCTGGCACGATGCCGACCGTTCGGCCATCGCGAACGCCGAAGCCTGGCTGGTCACCACCACCACCCGCATGGCGATCGACCGCCTGCGCTCGGCCAAGGTGCAGCGGGAGCACTACGTGGGCTACTGGCTGCCGGAACCGCGCCTGGACCAGACACCCCCTTCGCCCGAACAGGTGCTGGAGCGCGCGGAAGACCTCTCCGTCGCGTTCCTGACCCTGCTGGAGCGCCTGACACCCGAAGCGCGGGCGGCGTTCCTGATGCGCGAGGTGTTTGACGCGGACTACGACGAAGTGGCGCGCACCATCGGCAAGAGCGAAGCGGCCTGCCGCCAACTGGTGAGCCGCGCGAAGGCCCAGTTGCGCGAAACCCGGCCCCGCTTCACCGTGGCACCCGAGGCGCACCTGCGTGTGCTCAGTCAGTTCGCTGAAGCGCTGACCCATGGCAGCTTCGACGCCATGAAGTCCCTGTTGAGCGAGGACGCCGAGTTGATCGGTGACGGTGGGGGCAAGGTCCCGAGTTTCGGCAAACCCCTGCTGGGCGGCACGCGCATTGCTCAACTGTTCTATGCGACCCGTCTGCGCTTCAAGGATGCGGTGCAGGTCGAGCTCGCGGTCATCAACGGGCAGTGGGGCGTGTTGCGTTTCATTGATGGGGCTCTCGAATCGGTGCAAGCCTTCGAGACCGACGGAGAGCGCATTGTGCGCATCCACGTTCAGCGCAACCCGGACAAGCTGCGCCACATGGCGATGGCGTTGAAGCCGGTCTGACGAGGTTTGTCACAACCGGCAGGGCTCGCGCGTCTTCAGGGTGTGTCTCACAACCCTGAATCAAAGCGAACCCTCACCATGACCCAACGCATCAACTACGCCGAACAGTCCGCCGAATTCTTCAAAAAGTTCGTCGCCTTCAGCACCGCACTGAACAACAGCACCATCGAGGAGGGCATCCGCCACCTGGTCGAGATCCGGGCCTCACAGCTCAACGGTTGCGGCCTGTGTGTGGACATGCACATCAAACAGGCCACGATCCACGGCGAACGACCCCTGCGCCTGCACCATCTGGCGATCTGGCGCGAGTCGACGCTCTTCGTTCCGCGTGAGCGCGCAGCGCTTGCCTGGACCGAGGTGCTGACCCGCATACCGGAGCACGGTGTGCCCGACGAACTCTATGAGCGGGTGCGCACGCAGTTCTCCGAGAAGGAGCTGTCGGACCTGACCTTCATCGTGATGTCGATCAATGCATGGAACCGCGCCGGCGTGGCCTTCAAGACCGTGCCCGGGGCGTACGACGCCGCTTTCGGCCTCGACAAGGCCAACCTCAACTGAACCCGGGAAACCTCATCATGAAAATGATTGTGATCGGAGGAACCGGCCTGATCGGTTCCAAGCTCGTCGCCCTGCTCCAGGCGCGTGGACACGAGGCCTTGGCGGCCTCACCGCAGTCGGGGGTGAACACCCTCACGGGCGAGGGCCTGGCCGACGCGCTGGCGGGCGCTCAGGTGGTCGTGGACGTGGCGAACTCGCCATCGTTCGAAGACGCGGCCGTGCTCGCCTTCTTCGAGGCCTCGGGCCGCAACCTGCTGGCGGCAGAACGGGCCGCGGGCGTCGGGCACCACGTGGCGCTCTCGGTGGTGGGCACCGACAGGCTCCAGCAAAGCGGCTACTTCCGGGCCAAGGCCGCGCAAGAACGGCTGATCCGGCAGGGCGGCGTGCCGTACACCATCGTGCAATCAACCCAGTTCTTCGAGTTCGTCGCCGGCATCGCGCAATCGGGCACGGCAGCCGACGGCAAGACGGTCAGGCTCTCGCCGGCCAGCATCCAGCCGATTGCATCCGGCGACATCGCCGCCGCCGTGGCCGATGCGGCCCTCGAAGCACCGGCCAACGGCGTGATCGAGGTGGCCGGCCCCGAACGGTTCCGGCTGTCCGATCTGGTGCAAACCTACCTGACGGCCATTCGCGACCCCCGCACCGTCGTTGCCGAGCCAGGGGCACGCTATTTCGGCGCCGAGATCCAGGACAGCACGCTCGTGCCCGGGGCAAACCCTCGCCTGGGTACCGTTTGCTTCAAGGACTGGCTCGCCGCACAGGCCGGCGCCGGGCTTGCCGCTCGCCCCTGAGCGCCTATTTCTTCACGGGCGTGCCGCCGGGTCCGGCAGCGGCTGCCCAGTCACCGCGGCGCTATCCGCGGGCCGACGAGGGCGAAGGCAGCGCCTTGCGGGTCGCGCGCATGAAGGCTGTATTCGCCGCCGGGGATCTGGTGCGGGCCGTTGAGCACCTGGCCGCCGCCCGCCTTGATCTGCTCGATCGCCGCATCGATGTCACCGACCCCGATGTAGTACATCCAGCGCGGCTCCTGGCCGGCCGGGCTGCGCATCAAGGCGCCCATGCGGACCTCGTTGGCGGCGAGCAGGTGGTAGTCGCCCATCTCGCCCATGGGCATCGCACCGACAACCTCCCAGCCGAAGCGCGCCTGGTAGAAACCGAGCGCCGCGGCATCGTCCTTGGCGGCGATCTCGTTCCAGCGCACATGGCGCGCATCGGCAACGCGAAACGCGGTGCTGCTCGCATCGCTGGCGCCACGCATCACTTACAGCGGCACGCCGTCCGGATCGGAGAGCATCGCGATCCGCCCGACGTTCGGGATGTCCATCGCGGGCATCTGCACGCTGCCGCCTGCGGCCGTCCAGTCGGCGACCGCGGCGTCGACGTCGGGCACCCCGACATAACCGAGCCAGACCGGCTTCGCACCGGGCATCTGTACGTTGATCTGCATCAGGCCGCCCGCCTGGCCGTCGCCGGCGTCGAGGATGCGGTAGTCCATGCCCGGCTGGCCGCTGTCGCTCGCCTTCCAGCCGACGACATCGCCATAGAAGCGCTGCGCGGCGTCGGCATCGGTGGTCAGCAATTCGTACCAGATGAAATCGCCCTTGGGGTTGCTCATGTCACTTCTCCAGCGTCACGACCGGGGTGAACTCGGCATAGATCATCCGCTTGGCGTCGAACGGCCAGTCCATGCCTTCGGGAGGCTTCATGCGCTCGTCCTTCATCATCTTGTCGTGCGCGGCGTCGCAGACTTCGCGTGACGGCCATTCCATGAACGAGAACACAATCTTCTCGCCCGGCTCGGCCTTCACGGCGCGGCGAAAGTCGGTGACCTTGCCATCGGGCACATCGTCGCCCCAGGCTTCGACCACGCGCAGCGCACCGTAATCCTTGAACAACACCCACGCCTCTTCGGCCAACTTGCGATAGTCCTCGCGCCGGCCCGCGGGTACCGGGATGACGAAACCCTGGACGTAGCTGTCGGCGGCCGCACCGCCTTGTTCGACAATCGGCTCGAAGCCGCCGTAGATCATCCGCTTGCCATCGAACGGCATCGGGTTCTTCGCCGGGTCGCAGCGCTCGTCGGTCTTGGCCAGTTCGTCCATCCGGCCCATCACGTCGTCGCGCGTGGCCTTGTCGGGCCACTCGATCCACGAGAACGCCACCGTCTCGCCGTCTTGCGCCGCCACCGCGCCCTGGAAGTCGGTGGTCTTGCCCTTGGGCACATCGGCGCCCCAGCACTCGACCACCCGTGTCGCGCCGTGCTCGATGAAGGCGCTGTCAACCGTGTTGGCGTGGGCAATGAACTGCTGCTGTTTCCCGGTCGGGACCGCGATCACGAAACCGTCGATGTAAGACATGTGGGTTCTCCTGTGTGTTGCACGGCGGGCGCTGACACGATACGCCCCCACTTGTTCTTGCACCAGCCCCATGGGCTTTCCGCGCCGCCGTTGCCGACGCCTTCACTTCTTCTGTCGAGCCGCCTTCACCGCCTTGCCTTTGCCAGCCGAGGCCTTGAGTTGCCCCTGCGCCTGCTCCAGCCACAGCAGGGTTTCCGTGTGCGAGAGGAAGCGCCGCAGGTAGTGCGGCGAGAGCTCGCGCATGAGGCCGAGCGTGCGCAGCACGAGCATGTGGGAGTTGAGCGGGCCGGCGTTTTCGGGGGCGCGGTGCGTGGCCTTCACCACGGCTGCTTCGGCGCCCAGGCGTTCCCATGTTTCGCGAAAACGTTGGGCGCTTCGCAGTTCGGGCCACTGGCCTGCGCTTGATTGGGGGCCACCTGCTGCGGCCTGGCTGGCCTGGGCTATGTGGGCGTTGAGGGCTGCGAGGGGGGAAGGTGCAGCCCGCTGCGCCGGGCTGGCTCCTTCCCCCTTTGGGGGAAGGCTGGGATGGGGGCTGCGCGCCGGCGATGCACTCGAACGCCCGCCCCCACCCCTGCCCTCCCCCAGAGGGGGAGGGAGACGATCAGGATCGCCGCGGGTGTTCATGGCTTGGCGGTAGCAGCCGCAGGCGCGGCCGTGCTCGGCGTGGGCGCGGCGCGGGGCACGGGGGCCATTTCCACGCGGCGGTTGAGCGCTCGGCCCTGATCGTCGGCGTTGCTGGCCACGGGCTGCTCGGCGCCGAAGGCGGCGCTGAACACGCGCTGGCGGGGCATACCTTCCTTGACGAGCGTGCGCGTCACGGTGAGCGCGCGCTGGGCCGAGAGTTCCAGGTTGTCTTCGAAGCGCTGGTGGGGGCCCTGGATGATGGGCTTGTCGTCGGTGAAACCGCTCACCATGAGCATCTCGTCGCGCTCGCCGAGGTACACCTCCAGCGGCGGCACCAGGCTCTTGAGCAGCTGCTGGCCTTCGGGGCGCAATTCATCCGAGTTGAAGTCGAACAGCACGCTGCCGCTGATGCCGATGCGACCGTTGTTGAGCGTGACGCGGCCACTCTGCAGCGGGATGGCGAGCGCTTTTTCAAGCGCCATGCGGCGGGCCTCTTCCTGCTGGCGTTTGGCGATTTCGGACTGCAGGCTGCTCACCAGGTCCATCTGTACCAGCAGCACGCCGATGAGGATGAGCACGAACGCGCCAACCACGCCGGACATGAGGTCGCCAAACACGGCCCAGACGGGCGCGGTCTCACCCAGGCCGTCGTCGATGGCGGTGTCGTCCACGCTGGAGTTCATCACGCTGCTCCCTGTGCGGAAGGCGCAGCGGGCGCGGCGGCTTTGGCGACGGTGGGCTTGCTTGCGCGCAGCAGGCGCATGTCTTCCACGATGCCTTGCTGCGCGCTGATGCTGAGGTCGATCACCTCGCGCGCCTGCGCCACGTAGTAGGCGAGCTGTTCGTCGCTGCGCGCCATGTGCTGGCCTATGGCGCCTTCCACGCGTTGCAGGCCGTCCACCAGCTTCTCGTTCGTGCTGCTGAACAGCTCCACGCCCTGCTGGAAGGCCTGGCCCAGCGCGGCGAGTTCGGCGGTGCTGGTGGCAAGTTGTGCGGTCTGTTCGTCGGCCCGTCCCGCTTGCGCGTCCAGGGTCTGCGCGAACTGCGCACCGGTCTGGTTGAGCACGGTGGTGGCCGAAGCGACCAGCGATTCGATGGCGGCGCGCTGCTCGCCGGTGGTCTGCTGCACGTTCTGCAGCAGGCTGCTGATGTGCGCCACCAGCTCGGTGCGCTCCTGCAGGGCGACGTTGTCGCGCTCGGTGAGTCGGCTCATTTCGCCGCGCAGCTGGCCAATGACTTCGGCCGCGGCCTTGGGCGCTTCGGAAGCCGTTTCGAGCAGGCGCGACATGGGCGCTTCGAGCGAGGTGCCGAGCGTGGCGAGGTGCTGTGTGACGGCGGCCTGCAGTTCGCCCAGGCGCTGCACCGCGGCCTGGCCGCGCGCGGCTTCTTCGCTGCGCAGTGTTTGCAGGTGGGTGGTTTCTTCGGCCCGCAAGGTTTGCAACTGGGTGCTGATGGTGCTGTGCAGCGCGGCGGCCTGTTCGGCGGCGGCTTGCTGGCGGGTGGCTTCTTCTGCGCGCAGGGTTTGCAGCTGCGTGGCCAGCTCGGTTTGCAGGCCGCTCAGGCGCTCCACGGCGGCCTGGCCGCGTGCGGCTTCTTCGCTGCGCAGTGTTTGAAGGTGCGTGCTTTCTTCGGTGCGCAGCGCTTGCAACTGGGTGCTGATGTCGCTGTGCAGCGCAGCGGCTTGCTCGGCGGTGGCTTGCTGGCGCGCGGCTTCTTCTGCGCGCAGGGTTTGCAGTTGTGTGGCCAGCTCGGCTTGCAGGCTGCTCAAGCGATCTACGGCGGCCTGGCCGCGCGTGGCTTCTTCGCTGCGCAGAGCGCTGAGTTCGCTGCGCCAGAGGGCGGCCAGCTGATCCATGCGCTGGCCGTGTTGTTGCGTCCACTGCGCTTCCGACTCGGTGCGGGCCAGCACAAGCGCTTCGCTCTGCGCCAGCAGGCGGGCCACGCTCTCCATGCTGCGCGTGGCCTGTTCGCTGGCGCTGTGCTGGATGGCGCTGGCGGTGTGCTCCAGCGTCTGGCAGACGGCCTGCTGCTGCGCGAGGTGGTGTGCGCCCACCTGCTGCCACTCGGCTTGCAGGCTGCTGGCCATGCCTTGCAGCGCTGTGGTCCACGCGGCTTGCTTCAGCGCTTCGGCCTGGGACTGCTCGCTGTGCTGCTGCGCCGTGGCCTGTTGCACGTTGGTCAGCAGCTGGGCGGCGCGGGCTTCGAAGCTGGTGTTGAACTGGTCCAAGGCGTTGCCCAGGCCGCTCACCAGTTGCTCGCTGGTGCGCTCGTGGTTCTGCAGCGCGGCGTTCCAGCCTTCGGCCACGGTGCCGGTGGTGGCGGCGAACTGGGTGGACAGGCCGGTCAGCTGCGTCTGCACCGCCGCGCTCACGCGCTCGTGCAGGCGGGTGGATTCCTGCGCGATGGCGGCCATGGCGTTTTCCACCACGGGCTTGATGCTGTCGCTGGCCACGCGGGCGCTGGACGACAGGCTGTGATTCAGCGTCTGGGCCACGGACTGGCCGAGCCCGGTGTAGGCGGCGGCGGCTTCGCGGTGGAACTGGTCTTGCCGCGCGGTGAGCTGTTCGTCCAGCTGCTGGTGGCGGCGCTCCACCTGCTCCATGAGCGCCTGCAGCTGCGTGACCACCTGGGGCAGCGAGTCGGCCTGGCGCTGCAGGGCGGCGAAGGTGCGGTCGCGGCCTTCTGCGGCGATGAAGGCGGCGGTGAAGGGGCGCAGCGCGGCGGCGGTCTGTTGCTCCAGCGCGCGGGCCACATCCAAACGCTCGCGGCGGGCGATGGCCGACATGAGGCCCAGCATGGCCGAGCTGGCCACACCGGCGACCGAGGTGCCAAACGAAATGCCCAGGCCCTTGATGGGCGCAGCGAGCGCGCCACGGATGGCGCCCAGATCGGCCGAGCCTTCGAGGGCGAACACGGCGCCCTTGAAGGTGACCACCATGCCGAGGAAGGTGCCGAGCATGCCGAGCATGACCAGCAGACCGATGAGGTAGGGCGTGAGCGACAGGCCGGGCAGCGCGCCGCGCCCGCTTTCGACGCGCTGGCGCACGGCGTTCTGCAGCGGCGCGGGCACGCGGGCGAGCCAGTCGGCGAGGCTGTTGAGCGGCTGCGGGAGTTGGGCGAGCGCGTGGGCCAGGCCGGTGCTGGCGCTGCGGAAGCGGCGGATTTCGAGTACGCCCACCAGGTAGGCGACGGCGATGGCCACCGTCATGCCCAGTGCGAGCCAGCTGCTGGTGCCGATGAAGCCGAATCCCACCCAGGCGATGGCGAAGAGGCCGAGCAGGAAGGCGCCGATGAGCAGGGGAACGTTGGTAGATCGGTTCATGGAGGTGGCTTCAGGGCTCATGTGAAATGGCTTCAATCATTCCGGCGACCGGCTGCAGGCGGTGGTCGAGCTCGGCGAGCAGGGTTTGCTCCAGCTCGGTGTTGAAGGTGGCCAGCCAGTTGTTTTCGGCGATCAACGGCTGGCGGCGAAGTTTGGTGAACCGCAGCTTCAAAAAAGCAGGCACGTTGTTCAACAGGCGCTGCTCGCGCCCGCCAAGCATCTCGCCCAGCACCGCGTCGAGCGCAGCGAGCTGAGCCAGGCGGGGCGTTCCCTTGGCGAGCGTCTGGCGCATGTGTTCTCGCAGCGCGTCCACGCTCATTTCCAGACGTCGCTGCTGGTCCTGGTAGCGCTGCAGGCAGAAGGCGAACTCGGTGTCGAGGTCATCCGGGTCGGGCTGGTGGCGCGCGTCGCGCGTGGTGATGGACTGGCTGAGCACGGCGCGCACGCGCTCCAGCTCGGCCTGCAGCGTTTCGGCGCTGGTGGCCAGGTGGCCGGGGGTGCGGGCGGCCTGCCGCCCGGCGGCGGCGATGGCCGCGTGCGCCGAACTCAGGCTGATGGCGTCGGCCACGTTGAGCCACTGCCCCAGGCGCTCGGCCACGTCCTGCCGCGCCGCGTCACCGGGCGCAACCGCCCCCGCGGGCAGAAAGCCTGCGAGCTGTCGCACCAGCGCCGGGCGGTTGAAGTTGCTGAGCAAGAAAACGGTCCTTCGCGCCACGGAGGGCGCTGCCTTCGAATGGGAACTGATGGAGCGGCCGTGCAGCGGGGCTGGCAACGGCCGGCGGGGCCCGGAGGGCGGGATTGGCGTGCCCGGGGCACGTCGGGAGCCCCTCAAGACCGGCCCGGTGCGTTCACCAGGCCGCCCGGGAGCGAAGCCGGATTTTACTTGGCGGCAATCTGTAACAAATGGCCACCCTATGGCAGGCAAATGGCAAAACCGCCCGCATCCGGTGAAGGATGCGGGCGGTTCTGTGGTCCTCATGCGGACTGCCCTGCGAAACCTCCCAGGGCACCGACGGGCCGGCTTTGCCGGACGGCCAGCGCCGTCCCCTTGAGAGGATCGCGCGAAGCGCGGCGGGGGTGTTTCGCTTCAATGGCCGATCTTGAATACCGCCACCGCGGCCACCAGTTGCTCGGCCTGCTGCTTCAGGCTGTCGGCGGCGGCGGCGCTTTGTTCGACCAGCGCGGCGTTCTGCTGGGTGCCCTGGTCCATGCGGGTGATGGCCTGCCCCACCTGCGCCACGCCAGCGCTCTGCTGCGAACTGGCCGCGCTGATCTCGCTCACGATGTCGCTGACGCGCCGGATCGAGGTCACCACCTCCTGCATGGTGACGCCGGCCTGATCGACCAGGGACGAACCCTGCTCGACGCGGTCCACGCTGGCACCGATGAGCGCCTTGATCTCCTTGGCGGCCTCGGCACTGCGCTGGGCGAGGTTGCGCACCTCGGCCGCCACCACGGCAAAACCGCGGCCCTGCTCGCCGGCCCGCGCCGCCTCCACCGCCGCGTTGAGCGCGAGGATGTTGGTCTGGAAGGCGATGGCGTCGATCACGCCGATGATGTCGCTGATCTTGCGGCTGCTTTCGTTGATGCCCTTCATGGTCTCGACCACGCGGCCCACCACGTCGCCGCCCTGCACGGCCACGGCGGAGGCACTGTGCGCGAGCTGGCTGGCCTGGCGGGCGTTGTCGGCGTTGTGGCGCACGGTGGTGCCCAGCTGCTCCATGGTGGCGGCGGTCTGCTGCAGTTCGCTGGCCTGCTGCTCGGTGCGGGTAGACAGGTCCTGGTTGCCTGACGCAATTTCCTGGCTGGCCTGGGACACGTGATCGGAACCACGGCGCACGTCGCTGACCGCGCGCGAAAGGCCTTGCTGCATGTTGCCCAGCCAGGCCAGCAGGCTGTCGGTGTCGCCGCGCTTGAGCGATATGGCGGTGCTCAGATCGCCCTGCGCCACGGCACGGGCCACGGCCACGGCCGTGCGGGGCTCGCCGCCCAGCTGACGCTGCAGCTGCCGGGTGATCAGCGTGCCGAGGCCCATTCCCAGCACCAGGGCAAGACCGAGCAAGGCCATCACCGCCCAGCGCGCCTGGTCGTAGATCTGCTTCACACGGGCCGCTGCCGCGTCGCCGCCGTCGTGGTTGTGCTGGATGAGTTTGTCCAGCGCGACCACGGTTTCGTCAAAGGCCATGCTGGAGGCCCCGTCGGAGATGTCGGCTGCGTCCTGCTGCTGTTTGTCGCGCCCAAGCTTGATGACCCGCTCCTGCGATTGCCGGTAGGCACCCAGGGATTTTTCGAGCGTGGCCAGCAGTTCGGTCGACTCCGCACCGACACCGCGAGCCTTGTAGCGCTCGATGAGATCTGCCGTGAGCTTGGCGCTCTCGGCCATCTTTTCTTCGTACTCGGCGTGGTAGCTGGTGTCGTCGGTCCGGCTGTGCTTGACCTCCATCTCGCGCGCCTCCAGCACCCGGGCTCTGGCTTCGGAAATGTCCCCGACGCCCTTGAGCCATTGGGTGGACAGTGCCCCGGCTTGCGCGTCCACACTGCGCAACCCGACCAGGGCAGCAGCCCCCAGAGCGGCCGTGAGCACCAGGATGGCGGCGAACGCGACGAACAATTGACGGCCGACCGGCAAGCGGTCCAGCCACCGACCGGGTCGGATGGTGAGTTTCATGGTGTCCTCCCTGTCAATGGATCGCGTCTGACTTCTTACTTCTTGTGACCGATGTAGCTCACGCCAATGATCTTGCCGCCCGCGTCCTTGATGGGGTTGTAGCAAGCGTCGAACGCGGTGCCGAGCACGTCGATGGGGCCGCAATACTGCTGGCCTTTGGTCACGGCGTCGTAGGCGGCGTTGCGGGCCAGCTGGGTGCCGATGCCGCGCTTGCCTTCGGGCGTCAGCACATTGGTGCTCACGCGAACGAATTCGTCTCCGGATTTCACAAACACGGTGGCCGTGGCCTGGTGGGTCTTGCGGACGCCGTCGACCACGTCGAAGTTGTTGTTGATCTTGCGTTGGCCAAAGAAGATGGCGGGCACTTCCTTGTCAGCCACTTTGTCCACGCCTTCGAGACGGGGTGTGCCGATCTTGGCCAGACGGGCATCGAGGTCGGCAATGGTGGCTTTGGGGTCCGCGGCATGGGCCTGCGTGGCACCGATCACCAGCGCGGCGATCGTCAACAAAAAGCGCTTGTGGTTCATGGCAACTCCTGAGTGTGGGGAGGATCGTTTCAAGATGAAAAGTCAAAAGACATCCGGAAGGATGTCTTGGGCTTATCGGGCGGTGACCCCGGAACTTGAAGAGAAACACCCCCCAGCCTGACGCCATTCTGGAAAACGTCAGCGCGATCAGATGCGGCAATGAAAGGCCCGATCCCGGGCCTGTTCCCGCGATCAGACCACCAGCACGGCCCGGAAATCGTTCACGTTGGTGTGCGTGGGGCCGGTGATGACCAGATCGCCGAGCGGCTCGAAATAGCCGTAGGCGTCGTTGCGGGACAGGTGGTCCGTGATCTTCAGGCCCAGCGCGGCGGCGCGGGCCAGGGTGTCGGGCGTGACCAGCGCGCCGGCGTTGTCTTCCACGCCGTCGATGCCGTCGGTGTCGGCCGCGAGCGCCCACACACCGGTTTGCCCGCCCAGCGCCTGTGCCAGACCCAGGCAGAACTCGCCGGCCCGGCCGCCGCGGCCTTTCTTCTGGCCTTCGGCACGCGGGCGCACCGTGACGGTGGTTTCGCCGCCGCTGAGGATGACGCAGGGTTTGGCGAAGCTGCTGCGACCCAGCGCCGTGGAGCGCGCCAGCGCGGCGTGCACCTTGCCGACTTCGCGCGACTCGCCTTCGATCTCGTCGCTGAGAACGACCACGTTCAGGCCCAGCGCGCGGGCGGCTTCCGCGGCGGCGTCCAGGCTTTGTTGCGGCGTGGCGATCAGGTGCGTTGCGATGCCGGCGAGCGAGCCGTCGCCCGGCTTGGGCGTTTCGAGTGCGCCGCTCTCCAGCTGCGCGCGCACGGCGGGCGGCACCTCGATGGCGTAGCGGCACAGGATGTCCAGCGCCTCGGCGCAGGTGGACGCGTCGGCCACGGTGGGGCCGCTGGCGATCACGCTCACGTCGTCACCCGGCACGTCGCTGATGGTGAGCGTGACCACGCGCGCCGGCGCACAGGCCGCCGCGAGGCGCCCGCCCTTGATGGCGGACAGGTGCTTGCGCACGGTGTTCATCTCGCCGATGTGCGCGCCGCTCTCCAGCAGCTGGCGGTTGATGCGCTGCTTGTCTTCGAGCGTGAGGCCTTCGCAGGGCAAGGTGAGCAGCGACGAACCGCCGCCCGAGATCAGGCACAACACGAGGTCGTCGGCGGTCAGGCCCTCGCTGAGTTTCAGGATGCGCTGCGCGGCTTCCAACCCGGCGGCATCGGGAACGGGGTGCGAGGCTTCGACCACCTCGATGCGTTGCGGCAGACCTTCGGGGCGCGGGGGGATGTGGTGGTAGCGCGTGACCACCAGGCCCGACAGCGGGGCGTCGGCCGGCCACAGCGCTTCGACCGCCTGCGCCATCGCGCCACCGGCCTTGCCGGCGCCGAGCACCAGGGTGCGGCCCTTGGGCGGCGGCGGCAGCTGGGCGGCGGTGTTGTGCAGCGGCAGGGCGCGCTGCACCGCCACGTCGTACAGGTGGCGCAGCAGGGCGCTGGGGTTGGCCAGGCTGGGGGCGGTGGGGGGTGTGGCTTCGGTCATGGACGGGAAGTGTAGAGAAATGACCGGCGCCTGGCTGCCGTGTTGTTACGTAGGCGCTGACCCTCACCCCTGCCCCTCCCTCTCACGGAAAAGGGGGTCAGGCGCTTCAGGCGGTGGGGGTGGGCGCGATCGGGTGGTTGGCCATGAGTTCGAGCGAGCGGCACAACGCCGAATGGTCCAGCCCCGCCAAACCGTGCGCCGCACAGCTCTGCATCAGCTGGGCCGCGCTGGCCGTGTTCGGCAGGCTCACGCCCAGCTCCTTCGCGCCCTGCAGCGCGAGGTTCAGGTCCTTCTGGTGCAGCTCGATGCGAAAGCCCGGGTTGAACGTGCGCTTGACCATGCGCTCGCCGTGCACCTCCAGGATGCGGCTGGCCGCGAAGCCGCCCATCAGCGCCTGGCGCACCTTGGCCGGGTCGGCGCCCGCCTTGCTGGCGAACAGCAGGGCTTCGGCCACGGCCTCGATGTTGAGCGCCACGATGATCTGGTTGGCGACCTTGGTGGTCTGGCCGTCGCCGTTGCCGCCCACCAGCGTGATGTTCTTGCCCATGGCTTCGAACAGCGGCTTGACGCGCTCAAACGCCGCCTCTGGCCCGCCGACCATGATGGTCAGGCTGCCAGCCTTGGCGCCCACCTCGCCACCGCTGACCGGTGCGTCCAGGTAGTCGCAGCCCAGCGCGTTGATCTGCTGCGCGAACTGCTTGGTGGCCATGGGGCTGATGGAGCTCATGTCCACCACGGTCTTGCCCGCGCTGAGTCCCTTGGCCACGCCGGTCTCACCGAACAGAACGTCTTCCACATGTGGCGTGTCGGGCACCATGGTGATGATGATCTCGGCACGCTTGGCCACCTCGGTGGCGCTGGTGCAGACGGTGGCGCCCTGCTCGGCCAGCTCGGCCGGGATCTTGCTTCGGCTGCTGACGAACACCTGGTGCCCGGCCTTGATGAGATTCAACGCCATGGGCGTGCCCATGATGCCCAGGCCGATGAAGCCGACCTTGGTGCCGCTCTTGGTCATGATGTGGTTCCTTGTGAAGAGATGTTCAGCTGCTGCGCCGGGCGCATCGCGGAACCGGCTGTGCCGGGCCGCTGATGCGGCCCCCTTGAGGGGGTGACGCCGCAGGCGGCGCGGGGGTGTTCACACGGCAGCGTCGTGGCAGGTCATCCAGCCCAGGCCCCGATCGGTGCCGCCGGGCGATGAGTCCTTGGGTTTGTATTCGCAGCCGATCCAGCCGCGATAGCCCAGGGCGTCGACGCAGTGAAACAGGAAGCGGTAGTTGATCTCGCCGGTGCCCGGTTCGTGGCGGCCGGGCGTATCGGCCAGCTGCATGTGGGCGATGCGCGGCAACAGGTCCTGGATGGTGTTGCACAGCTCGCCTTCCATGCGCTGCGCGTGGTAGATGTCGTACTGCAGGAACACGTTGTCGGCGCCGACCTCATCCATCAGCGCGATGGCCTGGCGCGGGCGGTTGACGAAGTAGCCCGGCATGTCGAAGGTATTGATGGGCTCGATCAGCAGCGGGATGCCGAGCTTCTTCGCCTCGGCCGCGGCGTAGCGCACATTGCCCACCCAGGTGGCGCGGGCCTGCGCTTCGCTCACGCCGGCGGGCATGAGCCCGGCCATGCAGTGCCAGCGTTGCACGCCGATAACCGGCGCGTATTCGGCGGCCTTGGCCACGCCGGCACGGAACTCGTCCTCTCGCCCGGGGATGCAAGCGATGCCGCGTTCGCCCGCGGCCCAGTCGCCGGGAGGCAGGTTGTGCAGCACGAGTTCCAGTCCGTGCTGCTTCAACAGCTGGGCGATGGTCTCGGCTGGATGGTCGTAGGGGAACAGGAACTCCACCGCCTTGAAGCCTGCTTTCGATGCGGCGGCGAAGCGGTCGAGGAACGGCAGCTCGTTCCAGAGCATGGAGAGGTTGGCGGCAAAGCGGGGCATGGTGTGTTCTTTCAATTCATTCCAGCAATCCAGCAGCGATGAGCCCTTCGCGGCCCTCGGGGTGCAGGCATTCAATGTCTTCAAACTCGTTGATGGCGTTGATCTCGGTGCCCATGGCGATGTTGGTCACTTTCTCCAGGATCACCTCCACGACCACCGGCACACTGTACTTGCGCGCCATCACCTGCGCCTCGCGCAGGGCGCCCTGGATTTTGGCCGGATCGGAGACGCGCAGCGCCTTGCAGCCCAGGCCCTCGACGACGGCCTGGTGGTCCACGCCGTAGCCCTTGAGCGTGGGGTCGTCCACGTTCTGGTTCTCAAAGGCCAGCTGCACGCAGTAGTCCATGTCGAAGCCGCGCTGGGCCTGGCGGATCAGGCCGAGGTAGCTGTTGTTCACCAGCACCTGCACATAGGGAATACGGAACTGCGCACCGACCGCGAGTTCTTCCACCAGGAACTGGAAGTCGTAGTCGCCCGAGAGGCCGACCACGGTTTTGGTCGGGTCGGCCGCGGCCACGCCGAGCGCAGCGGGAATCGTCCAGCCCAGCGGGCCGGCCTGGCCGCAGTTGATCCACTGGCGCGGGCCGTAGACGTGCAGGAACTGCGCCCCGGCGATCTGCGACAGGCCGATGGTGGACACGTAGACCGTGTCGCGGCCGAAGGCGGCGTTCATTTCTTCGTAGACCCGCTGCGGCTTGATGGGCACGTTGTCGAAATGTGTCTTGCGCTGCATGAGCTTCTTGCGCTCGGCGCAGCGGACGGCCCAGTTGCCGAAGTCTTTCAGCTGCCCCGCTGCCTTGCGCTCGCGCGCCACCTGCACAAAGAGTTCGAGCGCGATCTTCGCGTCGGACACGATGCCCAGGTCCGGGTTGAACACGCGGCCGATCTGGGTCGGTTCGATGTCCACGTGCACAAAGGTGCGACCCTGCGTGTAGACCTCGACCGAACCGGTGTGGCGGTTCGCCCAGCGGTTGCCGATGCCGAGCACGAAGTCGCTCGCGAGCATGGTCGCGTTGCCGTAGCGGTGGCTGGTCTGCAGGCCGCACATGCCAGCCATGAGCGGGTGGTCGTCGGGGATCGCGCCCCAGGCCATGAGCGTGGGAATCACCGGCACGCCGGTGAGTTCGGCCAGCTCCACCAGCAGCTTGGAAGCATCGGCGTTGATGATGCCTCCGCCAGCCACGATCAGCGGTTTCTCCGCCGCAGCCAGCATGTCAAGCGCCTTCTGAATCTGCTTGCGCGTGGCGGCGGGTTTGTAGACCGGCAACGGCTCGTAGGTGTCGATGTCGAACTCGATCTCGGCCATCTGAACGTCGATCGGCAGGTCGATCAGCACCGGGCCCGGACGACCCGAGCGCATGAGATGGAAAGCCTGCTGGAACACGCGGGGCACCAGCGCGGGCTCGCGCACCGTCACGCTCCATTTGGTGACCGGCTTGCTGATGGCTTCGATGTCCACCGCCTGGAAGTCTTCCTTGTAGAGCCGGGCGCGCGGCGCCTGGCCGGTGATGCAGAGGATCGGTATCGAATCGGCGCTGGCCGAATACAGGCCGGTGATCATGTCGGTGCCCGCCGGGCCGCTGGTGCCGATGCACACGCCGATGTTGCCAGCGCGTGCCCGCGTGTAGCCCTCGGCCATGTGCGAGGCGCCTTCCACGTGCCGCGCCAGCACATGGGCAATCGTCTGGCGTTCGCGCAACTGGGCGTACAGCGGGTTGATGGCGGCGCCGGGCACGCCAAAGGCCTGGGTGATGCCTTCTTTCTCCATCACGAGCACGGCGGCCATCGCGGCCTTCATCTTCGGCATGTCTGTCTCCGGTTGGGTTGAATCACTGGAGCCGATGCTATGGACGCCATACCGTTTTGAGAATGCCACTGGGGGTACTTTGATTCGATACTCCCGATATGGAATCTCCCGGATAACATGCCGCCATGGACCGCTACAAAGAGATCGAAGCCTTCGTGATGGTGATGGAGCACGGCAGCCTGGCGGCGGCCGCGCTGCACGCGGGCATCACCCCGGTGATGATGGGGCGGCGCATCGACGCGCTGGAGAAGCGCCTGGGCACGCAGCTGATCCACCGCTCCACGCGCCGGCTGGCGCTGACCGAACAGGGCGCGAGCTTCCTCGACGAATGCCGCGCGCTGCTGGCGCAGTGGGCGCAGGCCGAGGCCACCGTGTCGGCCCAGAAACACAGTGCCAGCGGTCACCTGATCGTCTCGGCCCCGGCGGCCTTCGGGCGGCTGCACGTGGCGCCGCACGCGGCGGCGTTCCTGAAGGCCAATCCGGCGGTGAAGCTCTCATTCAACCTGACCGACCGCGTGGTCGATCTGGTGCGGGACGGCTACGACCTGGGCCTGCGTATCGGCGGCGTGATCGACCCGAACTTCGTGACCATCAAGCTGGCCACCAACCAGCGCGTGGTCTGCGGAACGCCGGCCTACTTTCGCAAGCACGGCAAACCGCAGACGCTGGACGACCTGAAAACCCACAACTGCCTGGCCTTCAACTTGCAAGGGGGTCAGCAACGCGGCTGGTATTTCCAGGACGGAGGCAAGACGGTGACGGTGCGCGTGGACGGCAACCTGGATTGCAACGACGGCGAGCTGCTGCACCGCTGGGTGAGCGAAGGCATGGGCCTGGGCTGGCGCAGCACCTGGGAGATCCAGGCGCAGCTGCAGCGCGGCGAACTGGTGACCGTGCTCGACGAGTTCGCCCTGCCCGCCTACGACATCCTGGCCGTGTACCCGCAGCAAAGGCACCTGCCCGCCAAGGTGCGGTTTTTCATCGAGCACCTGAAGAAGACCTACGCCAAACCGAACTACTGGTTGAAGTGACATGAACACCCTGCTGATACACAACGCCACCTGCATCGCCACCTTCGACCACGCCGACCCATCACAAGGCCGCGAGCTGAAAGACGCGTCGCTGTTCGTGAGCGACAACGTGATCGAATGGATCGGTCCGACCACTGAGCTGCCACGCGCGCTGCTTGAATCGGCCGGTGAGACCATCGACGCCCGTGGTCACCTCGTCACGCCCGGTCTGGTGAACACGCACCACCACATGTACCAGAGCCTCACACGGGCCATACCCGGTGTGCAGGACGCCGAACTCTTCAGCTGGCTGCGCGGGCTCTACCCGATCTGGGCCGGGCTCACGCCGGAGATGGTGCAGGTGTCGACCCAGGTGGCGATGGCCGAACTGCTGCTCAGCGGCTGCACCACCAGCAGCGACCACCTCTACATCTACCCCAACGGCGTGCGGCTGGAAGACAGCATCGAAGCGGCGCAACAGATCGGCATGCGCTTCCTGGCCACGCGCGGCAGCATGAGCGTGGGGCAATCGCAAGGCGGGCTGCCACCGGACCGCGTGGTGGAAATCGAAGACGCGATCCTGAAAGACAGCCAGCGCCTGATCGAGACCTGGCACAGCGCCGCGCACGGCGCCATGGTGCAGGTGGCGCTGGCGCCGTGTTCGCCGTTTTCGGTGAGCCCGGCGCTGATGAAGCAGAGCGCCGAACTCGCGCGCAGCTTCAAGGGCCAGGGCGTGCGCCTGCACACCCACCTGGCCGAGAACGACCACGACATCGCCTACAGCCGCGAGAAGTTCAACAAGACCCCGGCGCAGTACGCGCAGGAGCTGGGCTGGCTGGGCGACGACGTGTGGCACGCGCACTGCGTGAAGCTGGACGACGAAGGCATTTCGCTCTTCGCCGCCAGCCGCACCGGCGTGGCGCACTGCCCCTGCAGCAACATGCGCCTCAGCTCCGGCATTGCGCCCATCCGCCGCATGCTGAACGCGGGCGTGCCCGTGGGCCTGGGCGTGGACGGCAGCGCGAGCAACGACGCGGCTCACATGGTGAACGAAGCGCGCCAGGCCCTGCTGCTGGCGCGCGTGGGCCGCGCGCTGATGCCGCCCGAAACCCGCGATGGCCGAACCTTCTTCGGCTGCGACCTCGGCCCGGCCGAGATGACGACGCGCGACGCGCTGCACATCGCCACGCGCGGCGGTGCGCAGGTGCTGGGCCGCCAGGACATCGGCCACCTCGCGGTGGGCATGTGCGCCGACTTCGCCCTGTTCGACCTGGGCACGCTGGGCTTTGCCGGTGGCGCGGTGCACGACCCGGTGGCCAGCCTGCTGCTCTGCGCCAGCCCACAAGCCGCTTACACCGTGGTCAATGGCCGCGTGGTGGTGCGCGAAAGCCAGCTCACCACCGTGGACCTGGGGCCGCTGGTGGAGCGGCACAACCGGCTGGCCAGGGTTTTGGCCAACTCGGCGCGCGAAGCCTGAGCCCCTGCGGGACAATGGGCCCGATGACCCCCTCCCACTCCATCTGGAGTCCCCTGCGACAGCCCGCTTTCCGCGGGCTGTGGCTTTGCGGCGCCGTCTTCTTCATTGGCGCAGGCATGCAGACCATGGCGGCGGCCTGGCTCATGGTCGAGCTGACCGGTTCGTCCTTCCTCGCCGCGCTGGTGCAGACGGCGGTCTTCCTGCCGATGTTCCTGCTGGCGCTGCCCGCGGGCGTGCTGGCCGACACCACCGACCGCCGGCGCCTGATCTCGGGCGCGCTGATCGCGCAGGTGGTTGCCTGTGTGCTGCTGGCGCTGCTGGTGCTCGGCGGCTGGGGCGGGCCGGCGTCGGTGCTGTTCCTGGTCTTTGTGTGCGGCTGCTGCACGGCCGTACTGACCCCGGCCTGGAACTCGTCGGTGATCGACCCGGTGCCGCGCGACGAGTGGCCGCAGGCGATCACGGCCATCGGCATCGCCTACAACGCGGCGCGCGCGATCGGCCCGACGCTGGCCGGCCTGCTGTTCGCCTGGATGGGCGCGGGCTGGGTGTTTGTGGTCACGGTGTTCACCACGGGGGTGATGTGGGAGTCGATCCGCCGCTGGCCCCCAAAGGCGCATCCGCCTTCGCGCCTGCCGGCCGAACGTCTCTGGGGCGGCACGCTGAGCGGCCTGCGCTTCGCCTGGCACTCGCGCATCATCCTGGCGCAGCTGGTGCGCGTGATGGCGTACAGCGCGGCCGGCTCGGCGCTGTGGGCGCTGCTGCCGGTGATCGCGCAGCGCCAGCTCGGCACCGGCGCGCAGGGCTTCGGCCTGTTGATGGGTTGCATGGGCACCGGCGCGGTGGCCTCGGGCCTGGTGATCGGCCGCCTGCGTAGCCGCTTCGGGCTCGACGCCATCATCGCCGCGGCCTGCGTGGCGTTTGCCCTCGTCATGCTGCTGGCCGCCTGGGTGCGTGTGCCGCTGCTGGTGTACGCCGCCATGGCGGTGGGCGGCGCGGCCTGGATGGCGGCCATGTCCACCTTCAACACCGCCACCCAGGCCAGCGCCCCGCCCTGGGTGCGCTCGCGCGCGGTGGCGCTGCACATCGTGGCCTCGCTCGGTGCGTTCGCCATCGGCTCGGCGTTCTGGGGCGCGGTGTCCGACATCGCCGGTCTCACGACCGCGCTGGTGGCCGCCGGTGCCCTCATGGCCGCGGGCCTGCTGCTGGCGCGCCCATTCCCGTTGCGCGTGGGCGAGGCGCACGAGGTGACCCAGGGCACCCCGTGGGACGAGCTGTTTGTGAACGACGAACCCAGCCCCGAGGCCGGCCCGGTGGCGGTGGAAGTGGGCTACCGCATCCGCGCGGGGGAAGACAAGGCCTTCCTCGACACCATCAGCCGCATGAAGGCGCCGCGCCGACGCGACGGCGCCACCTTCTGGCGCATCTACCGGGACCTGGGCGAACCCTCGCGCTATGTCGAACGGTTCATCGTCACCTCGTGGGCCGACTACCTGCACCAGCGCGCCCGCGCCACCGTGGCCGACCACGCGCTCGAAGCCGAGGTGCGCGAGTTCCTGGCACCCGGCGAGAGTGCACACATGTCGCACTACATCGCTGAACGGTGACCCCGTAGCGCGAAGCGCTGCGGGGGGGGCAAGTCAAACCACGCTCAGAACCCCGATCAGCCAGGCCTCCACATCGGCCAGCTCGGTGTCGCTCACCTCGTGGCCCATGGGGTAGTTGTGCCACTCCACCAGATGGCCCATGACCTGCAGGACGGTGCGCGCGGCGCGGGCGCGGTCAATCGGCACCACCTCGTCGTACTCGCCATGCGCCAGGAAGATGGGCAGGCGCTGGTTGGCGGGATGGGACTCGCTCTGGAGGGTGCGGGCGCCCAGGGGCAGGTAGCCCGAGAACGCCACGATCGCGGCCAGGCGCTGGGGTGCGCGCAGACCGGCCTGCAAAGCGAGCACGGCGCCCTGTGAAAAACCCATGAGCACGATGCGCTCGGACGGCATGCCCTGGGCTTCTTCCTGCTCGATCAGCGCCTGAACCAGGCTCTGCGAGGCGCGCAGGCCCGCCTCGTCCGCCGGCAGCGGCGCATGGCGCGGTGCGTCGGACGGCGCGGCGTCGTACCAGGCGTGCATGTCGCTGCCGTTGAAGCTCACGGTGCGCAGAGGCGCATCGGGGAACACGCAGCGCACCGGGCCCACGGCGGCCAGGTTCATGCTGCGCAACAGGGGAATGAAGTCACCGCCCGTGGTGCCCAGGCCGTGCAGCACGATGAGGCTGGCCACGGGCGTGGCGGCCGGGTCGCGACCGGTCACCAAGGTCTGCGGCGAAAGGGTCTGGTTCAATGAAAGATCGGGCACATACATGGGGCCAGCATAAGCGCCCGCGTGCACCGATGCAGCGAAAACAGGCTTTCAGCGGCGCTGCGGTTGCATCCGGATGCAGACTTCACAAACAAAAGCCAAGTCACCCCCTGTCAATGCGGTGGCTCGCTCAGTCCGGCGCCAGAACCCGCAGCAAAAAGGCGTTGAGGTCGGCCACCTCTTCGGCGCAGACCGAGTGCCCCATCGGGTAGCTGTGCCAGTCCACGGCGTACCCCAGCGCGGTCAGTGCGTCGCGTGCCGCGGTGCCGCGCTCCATAACCACCACATCGTCTTCTTCGCCGTGGGCCAGGAAAATGGGCGTGGTGCGGTTGGCGGCGTGCACTTCCGATGCGGTGCGATCGGCCAGGGCGAGGTAGCCCGAGAGCCCCACCAGCCCGGCCAGCCGCTGCGGCGCGCGCAGACCGGCCATGAGCGCGACCACGCAGCCCTGCGAAAAACCCATCAGCACAGTGCGCTCGGCGGGCACGCCGCGCCCGGCCTCGCGGTCGATCAGGGCCTGCGCTATGGTCTGGGCCAGGCGCAACCCGGCTTCGTCTTCCTGGCGCGGGACAGCGGGGTCGGCGCCCGGCGGGTAGATGTCGTACCAGGCGCGCATCTCGTAGCCACCGTTGATGGTGACCGGCTGCACCGGCGCGTTGGGGAACACGAATCGCACCGGGCCGATGACGCTGAGATCCAGCTCCTGCGCGATCGGCACGAAGTCGCTGCCGTCGGCACCGAGGCCGTGCAGCACGATGATGCTGGCCGCGGGCTGGGCAGCGGGGTCACCACCGGTGACGAATTCGCGAAGCTGGATGGACGGGTTCGGACTCATGGCAGCAGCATAACGCGATGCGGTCAAACGAGGGCCTGACACGGGGGCCGCGCCAGCCTATGATGCCGAGCACACCGTTTTCAGGCCGCCGCCATGTCGCCTCAGGATCTGCTCACCCACCTCGACCAGGGCCGGCTCTGGAGCGCCCCACCCAGCGCCGACCCCGCCTTCGACCTGCCCACCGCCTACGCCCGCGCGCTGGCGGTGCGCGCGCTTCGGCAGGCGCGTGGCGAAGTGTCCCGCGGTTACAAGGTCGGTTTCACCAACCGCACGATCTGGCCCCGCTACAACGTGTTCGAGCCCATCTGGGGCACGGTCTACGACAGCACGCTGGCCTTCTGCGAGGGCGCAGGCACAGTCTCGCTGAAGGCCACCTGCCAGCCCCGGCTGGAGCCCGAGATCGTGTTCGGCCTGCGGGCCACCCCGGTGCCCGCTGCCACGCTGGCGCAGCTGTTCGATGCCATCGCCTGGGTCGGACCCGGCTTCGAGATCGTGCAGTCGCACCTGCCGGACTGGAAATTCCAGGCCGCCGACACGGTGGCCGACGGCAGCCTGCACGCGCGCCTGCTGGTCGGGCACCAGACGCCGGTGCACGAACTGGCCGTCGGCGCCGTGCAGCTCGACGCCCTGCTGGCGCAGACCATCGTGGTGCTGGACCGGCAAGGTCAATCGGTTGAACAGGGCCAGGGCGCCAACGTGCTCGACAGCCCGCTGCGCGCACTGCACCATTTCCTGAACACCCTGCGCGCCTGCCCGGGCGCGCCCGACCTGATGCCCGGCGACGTGGTGACCACCGGCACCTGGACCGACGCCTGGCCAGTGCAGCCGGGCGATCACTGGTCGGCCCATTTTTCCCTGCCCGGTTTCAGCCTCTCGGCCACGTTCACGGCCTGAGGCCTGTTGACACGCAGGCCGTTTGAGCCGGATCAACGATGGCCGGCACGCGGCGGCGCATGCTGGGCGGTGGCAGGGAAAACCCACTGACCCAAACGCCTGTGACAGGGTAGCTTCCCCGAAGGCGATACGCCCTTGACCACAACAACAGGAGACCCCAACCATGAGCCTCGTCGCGCCCGAACTGCTGTCCCTGCAACGCCTCTACCACTGGGAGCAGACCGCACCCAACCGCGTGGCCCTCACGCAACCCCTGGGCAGCGGTGCGGTGCAGGACTTCACCTGGGGCCAGATCGGTGACCAGGTGCGGCGCATGGCCGTGCACCTGCAGTCCCAGGGCTGGGAGCCGGGCTCCAAGGTGGCCATCCTCTCGAAGAACTGCGCCTGGTGGATGATGAGCGACCTGGCGATCTGGATGGCCGGCCACGTGTCGGTGCCGCTGTACCCCACGCTCGCGCCCGAGACGGTTCGCCAGATCCTGACCCACAGCGAAGCCCGGGCCTGTTTCATCGGCAAGCTCGATGGCTGGGAGGGCATGAAGCCCGGCGTGCCCGACGGCCTGCCCTGCATCAGCTACCCGCTCTCGCCGCTGGACGCGATCGAAAACTACGAGGGCTGGGACGCCATCTGCGGGCGCACCCAGCCCCTGCAGGGCACACCGCTGCGCCAGGGCGACGAGCTGGCCACTCTGATCTACACCTCGGGCACCACCGGGAGTCCGAAGGGCGTGATGCACAGCTTCGAGAACTTCGCCTGGGCGCTCGACTCGGGCCTCAAGCGCATCCCCATGTCGGCCGACGACCGCATGCTGTCCTACCTGCCGCTGGCGCACGTGGTCGAGCGCATGCTGGTCGAACACGGCTGGCTGCGCACCGGCATGCAGGTGTATTTCGCCGAGTCGCTCGACACCTTCGCGGCCGACCTGCAGCGCGCGCGCCCCACCATCTTTTTCTCGGTGCCGCGGCTGTGGGTCAAGTTCCAGCAGGGCGTGCACCACAAGATGCCGCCGGCCAAGCTCAACCGGCTGCTGGGCATCCCCATCCTGGGGGGCATCGTGCGCAGGAAGGTGATGAAGGCGCTGGGCCTGGACCAGTGCCAGTTTGCCGCCGGGGGCGCCGCCCACATGCCGCTGGCCCTGCTGCAGTGGTACAGCCGGCTGGGCCTGCACATCAACGAGGGCTACGGCATGACCGAGAACCTCGCGCTTTCGCACATCACGGAGCCGGGCAAGAACCAGCAGGGCACCGTGGGGCCGGTCTACGAGGGCGTCGAACACCGCATCGATCCGGCCACGGGCGAGGTGCAGATGCGCAGCCAGGCGCTGATGCTCGGCTACTACAAGGACCCGGAGAAAAGCCGCGAGGCCTTCACCGCGGACGGCTGGCTCAGGACCGGCGACAAGGGCGAGATCGATGCCCAGGGCCTGCTGCGCATCACGGGCCGGGTGAAAGACCTGTTCAAGACCGGCAAGGGCAAATACGTGGCGCCCGCGCCGATCGAGGACAAACTGGTGGAACACGAGGCGGTGGAAGCCTGCGTGGTGACCGGCGCCAACCTGGGCCAGCCGCTGGGCATCGTGATGCTCAACCCCGAAGCCGTGGCCCGCGCGGCGAATTCCGGCACGCGCGCCGAACTCGAAAGCTCACTGGCGCAACACCTCCAGCGCATCAACGCCACGCTCGACCCGCACGAACAGCTGCAATGCATCGTGCTCGTGACCACCGCGTGGACGGTGGACAACGACGTGATCACGCCGACCTTCAAGGTCAAGCGCAACCGCATCGAAGACCTGTACGCGAAGCACTACGAAGCCTGGGAAAACACCGGCAGCAAGATCATCTGGTCCGACCTCTGAGCCCAGGCGTCAAAAAACAGTTGGGCCATCGGGAATAAACGGGCTCGCTGCGGTGTTCACCGCATGTCAGTCCCTGTTTAACCTCTGTTCAAGGAGCCTGCTCATGCAACGCCGATCCCTCCTGTTTTCCACTTCTGCCACCCTGCTGCTGGGCGCCGCCCTGCTGGTGGGCTGCGCCGGCCCCCGAGGCATGGGCGGGCCCGGCCCCCACGGCATGATGAAGCGCCCTGGCTACGGCATGGCCCCGGCGGCTGCGGCCTCCGCACCCGCGGGGGCCCCGATGGTGGCCAATGGCATGTTGACCGGCCCCAACGGCATGACGCTCTACACCTTCGACCGCGACATGGCCGGCAGTGGAAAGAGCGTCTGCAACGGCCCCTGCGCCACCAACTGGCCACCGCTGATGGCCGGCAGCGCCGCACCCGCGGGCGACTACAGCGTGGTCACGCGCGATGACGGTGGCAAACAGCTGGCCTACAAAGGCAAGCCGCTGTACTACTGGGTCAAGGACACCAAGCCCGGCGACATGACCGGCGACGGTTTCAACGGTGTCTGGCACGTCGTCAAGCCCTGAAAGCGGCCAGGTTTGGGCCCGGAAGGCGCGCTGACCCACATCCCCCGACTGCGGCGCTATGCGCGCCTGCTCACGGGGGATGCCAGCCGTGCCGACGACCTGGTGCAGGACACGCTGGAACGGGCCTGCCACAAGTGGTCGCTGTGGCGCCCGCGCGAAGACGGCAGCGGCCTGAGGGGTTGGCTGCTCTCACTGATGCACAACCTGTACCTGAACCAGGTGCGCGACCAGGTGCACGAGCGCCAGGCGGTGGAACTGGACGAGGGCAACGAGCCCAGCCACGACCCGTTCCTGCACACGCCCGAGCGGCTGGACCTGGAACAGGCACTGCGCCAGCTCAGCCCCGCGCTGCGCGAGGTGGTGTTGCTGGTGTGTGTGGAAGAACTGCCCTACGCAGAAGCGGCCCAGGTGCTGGGCGTGCCGGTGGGCACGGTGATGTCGCGGCTGTCGCGCGGACGCGAACAGCTGCGCCACCTGATGGACGGCGGTGCACCGGTTCAGACCCGGACACACCGGTTGAAGATCGTGAAATGAAAACGCCTTGCGCATGACCCCCGACAACCCCACTCCCGTGACCGACGCCGAGCTGCACGCCTGGGTGGACGGCCAGTTGCTCCCCGAGTTCGTCCCGGTGGTGTCGGACTGGCTGTTGCAACACCCCGACGCTGCCGCCCGGGTCCAGGCCTGGCAGGCCCAGCGCCTGGGCCTGCAGGCGCTGCAACGCGGTGTGCTCGACGAGCCCGTGCCGCTGGCGCTGGCGCGCGCCACCCGGCCGCGCCGCTCGCGGCCCTGGCTGCAGGGCCTGGTGGCCAGCCTGATGCTCGGCCTGGGCTTCGCGGGCGGCTGGTGGCTGCGCCCGGTCGACACGCCGCTGGCCGGCGCTGGCGAACCCGGCTTCGTGCAGGAAGCGCGCGTGGCGCATGCGGTGTATGTGCCCGAAAAACGCCATGCGGTCGAGGTCGGTGCGCAGGAGCAGGCGCACCTGGTCCAGTGGCTGTCGCGCCGCCTGGGCACGCCGCTGAAGGCGCCACTGCTGGAAGACCAGGGTTTTGGCCTGATGGGCGGGCGCCTGCTGCCCGGCCAGGCGGGTGAACCGCGCGCACTGTTCATGTACGAGAACCCAGCGGCCGGGCGCATCACGCTGCATGTCTCGGTGCTGCCGGGCGATGCCGCCCCGGCGCCGGCGGCGTTCCGCTTCGCGCGGGTGGGTCAGACCGACACTTTTTACTGGGTCGAGGGTTCTCTGGGCTACGCGCTCAGCGGCGATCTGCCGCGGGAACGGCTGGCACAACTGGCCGAAGCGGTCTACCGGCAGCTGCAGCAGCCGGGCTGAAGTCCCTCAGGCCAGTGCCTGCGCGTGGTGGCGCAGGTGGTCTTCCATGAAGGTGCTGATGAAATAGTAGCCGTGGTCGTAGCCCGCGTGGCGGCGCAGCGTGAGCGGCTGGCCGGCCTGCGTGCAGGCGGCTTCAAAGGCTTCGGGGTACAGCTGTTCGGCGAGGAATTTGTCGGCCAGACCCTGGTCGATCAGGATGCCGCCCGGGTACGGCGCGGTCTTCTGCTGCGCCATGAGCAGGCTGGCATCGTGTTCCGCCCAGGCACTCTCGTCCTGCCCCAGGTAGCCGGTGAAGGCCTTGTGGCCCCAGGGGCATTTCGTGGGCGCGCAGATGGGCGCAAAGGCCGAGAGGCTGCGGAACACGCCCGGATGGCGCAGCGCCAGCGTGAGCGCCCCGTGCCCGCCCATGGAGTGGCCAAACAGGCCCAGGCGATCTCCGTCCAGCCGGAACTCGGCGGTCACCGCTGGCAGCAGTTCTTTCAGCAGATAGCTCTCCATGCACCAGTGGCCCGACCACGGCGCCTGCGTGGCATCGAGGTAAAAGCCGGCGCCGACGCCGAAGTCCCAGTGGTGGTCTTCGCTGTCCACGCCGGTGTTGCGCGGGCTGGTGTCGGGCATCAGCAGCGCCAGGCCGAGCTGTGCGGCCAGACGCTGCGCACCTCCTTTCATGGAGAAGGTTTCTTCGGTGCAGGTCAGGCCCGCGAGGAAAGTGAGCAAAGGCACTTTTTGCCCGGCCAGCGCCTGCGGCGGCAGGAACAGCGCAAAACGCATCGGCAAGCCGATCTCGCTCGATGCGTGTTTGTAAAAACGCTGCACGCCGCCGAAGCAGCCGTGTTCGCTGACCAGTTCAAGGCGCGCAAAACCCATGGTGTTTTTCTCCGTGAGGGTGCCCGCCTTCAACGGCGGACCAGTTCCAGTATGGCGTCGGCAAAGACGCGCGGCGCTTCCTGCGGCAGGTTGTGGCCCACACCGGGCAGGATGCGGTGCGACCTGGGTCCGGTGAAGCGGTGGGCATTGGCCTGCGCCGGCTCGGCCGGCCGCACGCCGTCCGCCTCACCGTCCAGCGTGATGACGGGCACGCCGATCACCGGCTGCGCGGCCAGGCGCCGCTCCACCTCGGCCACCGCCGGGTCGCCCGGCACCAGGCCGAAGCGGTGGCGGTAGGAGTGGATGACCACGTCGACGAAATCGGGGTTGTCGAAAGCGGCCGCGCTGCGCTCGAAGGTGGCTTCGTCGAAGACCCAGGTGGGCGACCACATCTGCCAGAGCAGCGTGCAGAGCGCGCGCCGATCCTGCTGCAGCGCGGCGCGGCCGCGCTCGCTGTGGAACAGGTACTGGTACCAGAGCCGGTGTTCGTTGGCCGGCGTGTCCGGCACCATGGCGCGCGCGATGTTCTGGATGTTGTAGCTGTTGACCGAGACCAGCCCCGCACAGCGCTCGGGCCACAGGGCCGCCACCACGCAGGCCGCGCGGCCGCCCCAGTCGTAGCCGGCCAGCACCGCGCGATCGATGTGCAGCGCATCGAGCAACGCCAGCAGATCGGCCCCCAGCACCGCCTGCTCGCCGGAGCGGGGCGTCGAGGCCTCCAGGAACCGCGTGGCACCGAAACCGCGCAGGTACGGCACCACCACGCGGCAGCCGGCGTCGGCCAGCATCGGCGCGACGTCGACGTACGCGTGGATGTCGTAGGGGAAGCCGTGCATCAGCAGCACCGGCGGGCCATCCGCTGGCCCGGCCAGGTGGCAGGCCACCTCCAGCACGCCGGCGCGCACGCGGGTGTCGGCGTTCAGGGTGGGCAGCGCCATGGCGAGCTCAGAGGCTGAGAGTCTCTTAGAACTCGACCACCGAGCGGATCGATTCGCCGCTCTTCATCAGATCAAAGCCCTTGTTGATGTCTTCCAGCTTGAGCTTGTGGGTGATGAGGTCGTCGATGTTGATCTTGCCTTCCATGTACCAGTCCACGATCTTCGGCACGTCGGTGCGGCCGCGTGCGCCGCCGAAGGCCGAGCCTTCCCACTTGCGGCCGGTCACGAGCTGGAACGGGCGCGTGCTGATCTCGGCGCCGGCCTCGGCCACGCCGATGATGATGCTGCGGCCCCAGCCTTTGTGGGTGCACTCCAGCGCGTCGCGCATCACCTTCGTGTTGCCGATGCACTCAAAGCTGTAGTCGGCACCGCCGTCGGTGAGTTGCACGATGGCGTCAACGACGTTGGCGTGGTCCTTGGGGTTGATGAAGTGCGTCATGCCGAACTTGCGCGCCATGGCTTCGCGCGCGGGGTTCAGGTCCACGCCGATGATCTTGTCGGCGCCCACCATCTTGGCGCCCTGGATCACGTTCAGGCCGATGCCGCCGAGGCCGAACACGACCACGTTGGCGCCCGCTTCCACCTTGGCGGTGAAGATCACGGCACCGATGCCGGTGGTGACGCCGCAGCCGATGTAGCAGACCTTGTCGAACGGCGCGTCTTCGCGGATCTTGGCCAGCGAGATTTCGGCCGCGACCGTGTAGTTGCTGAAGGTGCTGGTGCCCATGTAATGGAAGATGGGCTGGCCGTCCAGGCTGAAGCGGCTGGTGGCGTCGGGCATCAGGCCCTTGCCTTGCGTGCCGCGGATCAGCTGGCAGAGGTTGGTCTTGCGGCTCAGGCAGAACTTGCACTGGCGGCATTCGGGCGTGTAGAGCGGGATGACGTGGTCGCCCTTCTTGAGCGAGGTCACGCCGGGGCCCACGTCCACCACGATGCCCGCGCCTTCGTGGCCGAGGATGGCGGGGAAGATGCCTTCTGGGTCGGCACCGCTGAGCGTGTAGTAGTCGGTGTGGCAGATGCCGGTGGCCTTGATCTCGACCAGCACTTCGCCGAATTTCGGGCCTTCCAGGTCCACGGTTTCGATGCTCAGAGGCTGGCCTGCTTTCCAGGCGACGGCGGCTTTGGTTTTCATGGTGTTGGGGGCGTTGTTGTGACGGCGGCACCGAGGTTACCGCAGATCAAGAAAGCCCATGCTCACCACACACTGGCGTTTCCGGAGCGAAATGCCTGGAACCCGGAACACCGCGGAACTGGCTTTGCCAGGCCGCAGGTGTTGCCCCCTGGGGGGTAGCGCGAAGCGCTGCGGGGGGGTCAATCCGTCGGAGCGCCGTCCATGAACCACTGCGCAAACAGGGCACGCTCTGCGTCGGTCAGGCCGGTGGCGTTGTTCATGGGCATGGCCTTCATGAGCACCACCTGCTGGTAGATCATCTGCGCGTGCTGCTTGACGGCGGCTGGCTGGTCCAGGCGCACCCCCTTGGACTGCAGGGCTTCGCCGTGGCACATCACGCAGCGCTGCTCGATCACCGGCTTGAGCTGAGCGTAGCCCACCGTTTCAGGAACCGACACCGCAGCCACCGGCGCGGGCCTGAGCCAGACGATGAGCGCGAGCAACGCCACCACGCCCACCGCCGCGTAGGGCCAGGGGTGGGCGTTGCGACCGAGCTTGAAGCCGTGGCGCATGACGAAGAACTGGCGGATGGCAGCGCCCGCGAACATCATGCCGATGAGGATCAGCCAGTTGTGTTCGTTGGCGTAGGTGAAGCTGTAGTGGTTGCTCAGCATGGCGAACAGCACCGGCAGCGTGAAGTAGGTGTTGTGCACGCTGCGCTGCTTGCCGCGTTTGCCGTGGATCGGGTCCACCGGGCGGCCGGCTTTGATGTCGGCCACCACGGTGCGCTGGCCGGGAATGATCCAGAAAAACACGTTGGCGCTCATCGAGGTGGCGAGCATGGCGCCCATCAGCAGGAAGGCCGCACGGCCGGCGAACATCTGTGTGGCGGCATAGGCCGCAATGCACACCAGCACCAGCACCAGCGCGCCAACCTTGGCGTCACCGTTGTCGGTCTGGCCCAGCGTGCGGCAAATGGCGTCGTAGAGCAGCCAGAACACCACCAGGAACGCCAGTGCGGCGGCGATCGCGCCGGCCGGGCTCCATTGCATGATGTTGGGATCGATCAGGTAGACGCTGGGGCTCCAGAGGTACGAAATGAGGAACAGCGCAAAGCCCGAGAGCCAGGTGGAATAGCTCTCCCAGTAGAACCAGTGCAGGTGCTCGGGCAGCTTGGGCGGCGCGCCTGCAAATTTCACCGGGTGGTAGAAACCACCACCGTGCAGCGCCCAGAGTTCACCGGAGACGCCGTCTTTTTTGAGCTGTTCGTCTTCGGGCGGCGTGAGGCTGCTGTCGAGAAAGACGAAGTAGAACGAGGAGCCGATCCAGGCGATGGCGACGATGACGTGCAGCCAGCGCAACAGCAGGTTGGCCCAATCGAGCAGATAAGTTTCCATGGCACCTCAACACGACGACGGACTTGCCGTCAGGGTTTGCGACTCACCACCGCGGGCGCTCTGAGCCGACTGAGGGCCGCGTTTGAGCGTCGATGCTGTTGAACGACGCCCGCTCCGCTGCGACCAGACCGCCAAAGTGTATACACTTTTTGCAAACAGTCGACTGCGTGATAACCCGCAGATCCCGCCTCGTTTCAGCCCTTGGCGGCCCCGGACCGGACTAGCAACAACTGCGCCACAACCGCGGCCGCGATCACGGCGGGCTCCTTGCCGGTGATGCCCGGCAGCCCGATCGGACAATTGACCCGGGCCAGCTCGGCATCGCCGAAGCCACGCTCGGCCAGGCGGTGCCGGAAGGTGGCCCACTTGGTGCGGCTGCCGATCAGGCCCACGAACGGCAGGTCGGCCGTGGTGCGCTGGCGCTGCAGGCAGGCCGCCACGATGTCGAGGTCTTCGGCATGTGAAAAGCTCATGATCAGCACCAACGAACCCGGGGCGAGGTCGCCCACAGCCGCCTGCACCGGGTCGGAATGTTCCGCGTGCACCTGCGGCGGCAGATCGCCGGGAAACACCTCGTCGCGGCTGTCGATCCAGGTCACCTCAAAGGGCAAGGGCGCCAGCGCCTGCACGATGGCCCGACCCACGTGACCGCCGCCGAACAGGGCCAGCGGCGTCAGCCGGGGGCTCAGGCGCTGGCGCAGGGCGTCACGGTCCGCCGCCTGCACCGGCTCGAACCGCAGGCGCACGCGACCACCACAACACTGCCCCAGGCTGGGCCCCAGGGCCGCCTCGTGCTCCCATGCGCCGCCTCCCGGTCGGTCGCCGGGCAGTGCCAGCCGTTCGCGCGCCTGGCGAACGGCGCTCCATTCGAGCTGGCCGCCACCGATCGTGCCCACCAGCGTGTCGGCAAACACCGCCATCCAGGCGCCGCGCTCGCGCGGCACCGAGCCGCGCGTCTCCGACACGCTGACCAGCACCGCCGGCGCTTGGGCCAGGTGCCGCAAAAAGCCATCCAGATCGGGGGTCATGTGTGGTGCGTTTGCCTACAGAAACTGTGTGAATTCGTAACGCCGGAGCGTGCTGCGAAGTATCACCGCGACCAGCAACCACGCCCAGGCGAAAGCCACATACACTTCATCAGATTGCCCGTATGAGCCCGACATCGCCACCCCGCTGGCAGCCCGTGCGGACCTCGCATCAGGAGACCTGGCACCATGAACATCACCACCCCCGCCCACCCGGGACCGGTCGGCCCCGCACCAGCCGACTCCAGCCGACTGCGCAGCGTCTGGGGATCGCTCGCGTTGTGCGCCGCGGCCCTGCTGGCTGCCTGCGCGTCGCCAGTGACCGCCCCCCCTGCAACACCACCGGCCGTCGAACCCATTGCCTTGCCAACGCCCTCACCCGAGCTGCCCCCGAGCCTGGTGTCGAAAGCCGACAACCCGCGCGCCTACCGCCAGGACGGCGCCCGCCACATTTATGGGAAAAACGCCCACCGCATCTTCAAAGGCCAGCTGCCGCCGCTGATGCACGCCGTCGGCGTGCTGCAGGTTGATCTGGACAACCGCGGCAACGTGCGGCGCCTGAACTGGATGCGTGCCCCCTCCCATGCCCCCGACGTGGTGCGCGAGATCGAACGCACCGTGCACGAAGCAGCCCCGTTTCCGGCGCCCGTACAGCTGGGCAGCGTGATCTACACCGACGTCTGGCTGTGGGACAAGAGCGGCAACTTCCAGCTCGATACGTTGACCGAAGGGCAAAGGAGTAAATAAGCCCCCCGCGCCGCAGGATGTGACTCCCCCCGCGCCGCCTGCGGCGTCACCCCCCAGGGACAATGCGAGTGGCCCGGCAAAGCCGGTTCCACCGCATCCTGGGTCAGGACACACGCGCCGGAGAGTCCCTGTGTGAAGCGGAGGGGAAGCTGCCCCAGGGCACCGCGGAACCGGCTTTGCCGGGCCGCCAGTGCCGCCCCCCTTGGGGGGTGACGCGAAGCGGCGCGGGGGGTGCAACGTCAGCTGCCCCGATATGTCGAATAGCTCCACGGACTCACCAGCAGCGGCACGTGGTAGTGCTGGTCGGTGTGGGCCACGCCGAAGTCCAGCGCCACGCGGTTGAGGAAATTGGGCTCGGGCAGCGCCACGCCCCTGGCCGCGAAATACCCCTTTACATCAAACACCAGCCGGTAGGTGCCTACCTTGAGACTGGCGTTGTCGTAGAGCGGGCCATCGGGGTTGCGGCCGTCGGCGTTGAGTTCGAAACGCTTGACCAGCGTGGCCTGCTCGCCTTCGGTGGTGTAAAGCTCCACGGCCATGCCGGCGGCCGGACAGCCATGCATGGTGTCCAGAACGTGTGTACTCAAACCCATCGCAGATCCTTTCAATTGCAGTCGACTGAAAGTGTATACACTTTTTGTTTTTCTGGATATGATGACCGCATGGAAACCTCCAGCACGCGCCAGATCGTCGAGTCCCTCACCAAGGCCATCGTGGAGCACCGGTTGCATCCGGGCACCAAACTGGCCGAGCAGAAACTCGCGGACCACTTTGGCGTCTCACGCACACTGGTGCGCCAGGCGCTGTTCCAGCTCTCGCAAAACCGCCTGATCCGCCTGGAGCCCGCGCGCGGCGCCTTTGTGGCGGCGCCCTCGGTGGAAGAAGCCAAACAGGTGTTCGCCGTGCGCCGCATGCTGGAGACCGAAATGACGCGCGCCTTCGTGCGCCAGGTCACGCCAAGCAAGATCAAGGCCTTGCGCGAACACGTGGCGCAGGAAAAACGGGCCGTGGACAACCAGGATGTGCCGGGCCGCACCGAACTGCTGGGCGACTTCCACGTGCGTTTGGCCGAACTCATGGGCAACCAGGTGCTGGCCGAACTCTTGCGCGAGCTGATCTCACGCTGCGCCCTCATCACGCTGATGTACCAGAGCACCAACGCGGCCGAACACTCCAACGAAGAACATGTCGCCATCGTCAAGGCCCTCGCCGCCAAAGACGAAGAAACCGCCGTTCGGCTGATGAACGAACACCTGATGCATGTGGAAGAAAACCTGACCTTCGACCGCAAGCTCCCGAGCAACGACATCTCCCTGGCGCTTTCTTAGACCACCCCCATCGCTTGCTCGCTTCGCGTAGCCGCTCCGCCCCTCCAGGGGCAACACCAGCGGCCTGGCAAAGCCAGTTCCGCGGTGTTCCTGGACAAGACACTTCGCTCCGACTGACATGACGATTTACGACAGCACCGCCCCCTACCCCCGCGACCTGGTCGGCTATGGCCGGGACGTGCCGCACGCGCGCTGGCCGAATGGCGCGCGCATCGCCGTGCAGTTCGTGCTGAACTACGAAGAAGGCGGCGAGAACTGTGTGTTGCACGGCGACGCGGGCTCGGAGCAGTTCCTGTCCGAGATGTTCAACCCGGCCTCGTTCCCGGACCGACACATCAGCATGGAAGGCATTTACGAATACGGCTCGCGCGCCGGCGTGTGGCGGCTGCTGCGCGAGTTTGAAAAGCGGGGGCTTCCGCTGACCGTGTTTGGCGTCGCCACCGCGCTGGAAAAACACCCCGAGCTGACCGCTGCGTTCCAGGAACTCGGCTACGACATCGCCTGCCACGGCCTGAAGTGGATCCACTACCAGGCCATCGACGAGGCCACCGAGCGCGCCCACATGGCCGAGGCGATGGCGATCATCCAGCGCCTGACGGGCGAGCGCCCGCTGGGCTGGTACACCGGCCGCGACAGCCCCAAAACGCGCCGCCTGGTGGCCGACTTCGGCGGTTTCGAATACGACAGCGACTACTACGGCGAAGACCTGCCGTTCTGGATGAAGGTCCGCAAGAGCGACGGCAGCGACGCGCACCAGCTCATCGTGCCCTACACACTGGACTGCAACGACATGCGCTTCGCCCTGCCCCAGGGTTATTCGCACGCCGACCCGTTCTTCCAGTACATGAAGGACAGCTTCGACGCGCTCTACGCCGAGGGCGACCCCGAGGGGCTGGACCGACCCAAGATGATGAGCATCGGCATGCACTGCCGCCTGCTCGGCCGGCCCGGCCGCATCACCGCGCTGCAGCGCTTCCTGGACCACATCCAGTCGCACGACCACGTGTGGGTGGCGCGCCGGCTGGACATCGCGCGGCACTGGAAGGCCACGCACCCCCTTCACTCCGCCTGAGCCGCCGCCATGCCGATCAACCTGGACCAACTCAACACCGCGCCACAGGCCGAGGCCGCGATGATGCTCGACGGCCTCTACGAACACTCGCCCTGGATCGCCGAGGCGGCGCTGAAACAGCGCCCGTTCGCCTCGCTCGCCGCGCTGAAACACGCCATGGTGCGCGTGCTCAACGAAGCTGGCGTCGAGCCGCAGCTCGCCCTGATCCGCGCCCACCCCGAGCTCGCGGGCAAGGCCATGGTCAGCAAAACACTGACGTCCGAGTCCACCAACGAGCAGTCGAAAGCGGGCCTGACCCACTGCACGCCCGAGGAGTTCGCGCGCATCCAGCGGCTCAACGCCGACTACAACGCGAAACACGGCTTCCCCTTCATCCTCGCGGTGCGCGGCCCGCGTGGCACCGGCCTGAGCAAAGCGGAGATCATCGCCACCTTCGAGCGCCGCCTGCACAACCCGGTGGACTTCGAGCGCGCCGAGTGCCTGCGCAACATCCACCGCATCGCCGAGATCCGCCTGAACGACAAGTTCGGTTTCGAGCCCACGCTGGGCAACGCGGTCTGGGACTGGCACGAAGACCTGGCGCGCCACACCGACCCCGGCTACGCCGAGCTCGGCCAGCTCACCGTGACCTACCTGACCGACGCGCACCGGGCCTGTGCGGCGCAGTTGAAGCGGCAGATGCTGGCGCTGGGTTTTGACGAGGCGCACATCGACGCGGTGGGCAACGTGGTGGGCCGCTACCACGGCCACACGCCTGATGCGCCCACCCTGCTCACGGGCAGCCACTACGACACCGTGCGCAACGGCGGCCAATACGACGGGCGGCTCGGCATCTTCGTGCCCATGGCCTGCGTTCAGCAGTTGAAGCAGGCAGGCAAGCGCCTGCCCTTTGCCATCGAGGTGGTGGGCTTCGCCGAAGAGGAAGGCCAGCGCTACAAAGCCACCTTCCTCGGCTCGGGTGCGCTCACCGGCCACTTCAACCCCGCCTGGCTCGACCAGCAGGATGCCGATGGCATCACCATGCGCGCGGCCATGCAGCACGCAGGCCTTCCCGCTACGCTGGACGCCATCACCGCACTGCAACGCGACCCGTCGAAATACCTCGGCTTTGTCGAAGTGCATATCGAACAGGGCCCGGTGCTCAACGAACTCGATCTGCCGCTGGGCATCGTCACCTCCATCAACGCCAGCGTGCGCTACCTGGGCGAAGTGATCGGCATGGCCAGCCACGCCGGCACCACGCCCATGGACCGGCGCCGCGACGCCGCCTGCGCCGTGGCCGAGCTGGCGCTCTACGCCGAGCAGCGCGCCGCGGCCGACGGCGACTCGGTCGCCACCATCGGCATGCTGCAGGTGCCCAACGGCTCCATCAACGTGGTGCCGGGCCGCTGCAGCTTCTCGCTCGACATCCGTGCGCCGAACAATGCGCAGCGCGACTTGCTGGCGCAAGACATCGTGGCGCAGCTGCGGGCCATCTGCGAGCGCCGCGGTGTGCACCATACGCTGGAAGAAACCATGCGCGCCGCCGCCGCGCCCAGCGCCCCCGCCTGGCAGGCGCGCTGGGAAGCGGCTGTGAACGCGCTCGGCATGCCGCTGTACCGCCTGCCCAGCGGCGCGGGTCACGACGCCATGAAGCTGCACGAAGTGATGCCCCAAGCCATGCTGTTCGTGCGCGGTCTCAACAGCGGCATCAGCCACAACCCGCTCGAATCCAGCACCAGCGACGACATGGACCTCTGCGTGCGCGCTTTCGCGCACCTGCTCGAACAACTCGCCACCGAACACCAAGGTTGAACCATCCATGACCACCCCACAACAACAACTCGATGCCTGGATCGACGCCCACTTCGACGAAGAAGTGAAGTTCCTGCAGGAACTCGTGCGCGTGCCCACCGACACGCCGCCCGGCAACAACGCGCCCCACGCCGAGCGCACGGCCGAGCTGCTGGCCGCGATGGGCCTGAACGTCGAAAAACACGCCGTGCCCGAAGCCGAGGTGAAGGCCGCCGGTCTGGAGACCATCACCAACCTGATCGTGCGCCGCCGCTTCGGCGAGGGTGGCCGGACCATCGCGCTCAACGCCCACGGCGACGTGGTGCCGCCCGGTGAAGGCTGGACGCACGACCCCTATGGCGGCGAAATCGTGGACGGCCGGATCTACGGCCGCGCCACCGCGGTCAGCAAGTGCGACATCGCGAACTTCACGTTTGCCATCCGCGCGCTCGAATCGCTCGGCGCCCCACTCAAAGGCGGTGTCGAACTGCACGTGACCTACGACGAGGAATACGGCGGCGAGGTCGGCCCGGACTGGCTGCTGAAGAAGGGCTTGACGAAACCCGACCTGATGATCGCTGCCGGCTTCAGCTACCAGGTGGTGGTGGCGCACAACGGCTGCCTGCAGCTGGAAGTGACGGTGCACGGCGACATGGCACACGCCGCCATTCCCGACAGCGGCACCGACGCGCTGCAGGGCGCGGTGCACATCCTCAGCGCGCTCTACGCACTCAACGCCGACTACCTGAAGATCACGTCCAGCGTCGAAGGCATCACCCACCCCTACCTCAACGTGGGCCAGATCAGCGGCGGCACCAACACCAACGTGATCCCCGGCAAGGTGGTGCTGAAGGTGGACCGCCGCATGATCCCCGAGGAGGACCCGGCCGAGGTCGAAGCAGCCCTGCGCCGCACCATCGCCGAGGCCGCCGCCAGCTTCAACCCGCCGCGCGGTGGCCGGGCAATCAGCGTGGACGTGAAGCGCATCCTGCTGGCGCGCGCGCTCAAACCCCTGCCCGGCAACCAGCCGCTGGTCGAAGCGATCCAGAAACACGGCCAGGCCGTCTTCGGCGAGCCCATTCCGGCCGTCGGCACACCGCTCTACACCGACGTGCGCATCTACGGCGAACACGGCATCCCGGGCGTGATCTACGGCGCCGGCCCGCGCACGGTGCGCGAGTCGAATGCCAAACGCGCCGACGAGAACCTGCTGCTGGAAGACCTGCGGCGCGCCACCAAGGTGGTTGCCCGCACCCTGCTGGATGTGTTGCAGGCCGCCTGAACCACCTGTGGAATGTCCCAGCAGATGGCCGACTGACTGCATGCCACAATGACCGCCCGCCCACGCCGGGCGGCCCGATTCTGGAGACAACATGACCCCCGCTGAACAAGCCCTGCGCGACGCCGCGTTCGAATACCACCGCTCGCCCGGCAAGGGCAAGATTTCCGTCACGCCGACCAAACCGCTGTCCAACCAGCGCGATCTCTCGCTGGCGTATTCGCCCGGTGTGGCCTACCCCTGCCTGGCCATCGAGGCCGACCCGTCCCTGGCCTCCGAGTACACCGCGCGCGGCAACCTGGTCGGCGTGATCACCAACGGCACCGCGGTGCTCGGCCTGGGCGACATCGGCCCGCTGGCGAGCAAGCCGGTGATGGAGGGCAAGGGCTGCCTGTTCAAGAAGTTCGCCGGCATCGACGTGTTCGACATCGAACTGGCCGAGCGCGACCCGGACAAGCTGGTGGACATCATCGCCGCGCTCGAACCCACGCTGGGCGGCGTGAACCTCGAAGACATCAAGGCGCCCGAGTGCTTCTACATCGAGAAGAAGCTGCGCGAGCGCATGAAGATCCCGGTCTTCCACGACGACCAGCACGGCACGGCCATCATCTCCAGCGCCGCCCTGATCAACGGCCTGGAGCTGGTGGGCAAGGACATCGGCCAGGTGAAGATGGCGGTGTCTGGCGCAGGCGCCGCCGCCATCGCCTGCCTGGACCTGATGGTCAACCTCGGTGTGAACATCGAGAACATCCTCGTCTGCGATTCCAAGGGAGTGATCCACACCGAGCGCGCCGACGCGCTCGCCGGCAAGCTCGATGAGTCCAAGCAGCGCTACTGCCGCAACACCAACGCCCGAACCCTGGCCGACGCCATGAACAGCGCGGACGTGTTCCTCGGCTGCTCCGCCGCGGGCGTGGTGGACGCCGACATGGTCAAGAGCATGGGCACGCAGCCCATCATCCTGGCGCTGGCAAACCCCGAGCCCGAGATCCGGCCCGAGATCGCCAAAGCCGCACGCCCGGACTGCATCATCGCCACCGGCCGTTCGGACTACCCGAACCAGGTCAACAACGTGCTGTGTTTCCCCTACATCTTCCGCGGCGCGCTCGATTGTGGAGCGACCAAGATCACGGAAGAGATGAAGATGGCCTGCGTGCGCCAGATCGCGGACCTGACCAAGAGCGAGATCAGCGACGAAGTGGCCGCCGCCTACGCCGGGCAGGAGCTGGTGTTCGGCCCCGACTACATCATCCCCAAAGCCTTTGACACGCGCCTGATCCTCAAGATCGCGCCCGCCGTGGCGCAAGCCGCGGCCGACTCCGGCGTGGCCACGCGGCCCATCGCCGACATGGAGGCCTACAAGGAGAGCCTGGGTCGCTTCGTCTACCAGACCGGCATCCTCATGCGGCCGATCTTCAACGCGGCCAAGGCCCTGCCCGACGACCGCAAACGCGTGGCCTTTGCCGACGGCGAAGACGAACGTGCACTGCGGGCCGCCCAGATGGCCATCGACGACCATCTGGCCGTGCCGATCCTGATCGGGCGCCCGGCCGTGATCGCCGCGCGCATCGAAAAAGCCGGCCTGCGCATGCGCCTGGGGGTGGACGTGCAGAACACCAACCCCGAAGACGACCCGCGTTTCCGCCAGTACTGGGAGCACTACCACAAGCTCATGGCGCGCAACGGCGCCACGCCCGAGGTTGCCAAGGCCGCCGTGCGCCGCTCCAACACCATCATCGGCTCGCTGATGGTGTCGCTGGGCGATGCGGATGCCCTCATCTGCGGCCTGGTGGGCAGCTACAACACCCACCTGGAGCGCATCGACGCGATCCTGGGCAAGCAACCCGGCGTGAGCAACTACGCCGCCGTCAACGCCCTCATGACCGAGCGCGGCCCGATCTTCATCTCCGACACCTACGTCAACGACGACCCGAGCGCCGAACAGCTGGCCGAGATCGCCTGGATGGCCGCGCAGCAGGTGCAGCGCTTCGGCATCCCGCCCAAGGTCGCCTTCCTCTCACATTCGAGCTTCGGCTCCAGCAAGCGGGCTTCGGCCAAGAAGATGCGCGCCGCGCGCGACCTCTTCGTGGCGCAGCACCCCGGGATCGAATGCGATGGTGAACTGCACGGCGACGCCGCATTGCAGGAAGAAATCCGCCGCAGCTACGACGCGCAGACCACGCTCACCGGTTCGGCCAACCTGCTGATCTGCCCCAACCTGGATTCGGCCAACATCCTCTACAACGTGCTCAAGACCACCACCAGCGGCGGCGTGACCGTGGGCCCGGTGCTCATGGGCGCGGCAGCCACGGCCTACATCCTCACACCCGCCGCCACCGTGCGCCGCGTGCTCAACATGACGGCCTTGGCCGCCGCGAGCCACAAGGCCTGACAGCAACGAAAACCGCGCATGAAAAAGCCGCTCATCGTCCGGCACAAAGGCCGTGCCGGCAATCGGCTTTTCCAGTATTTCTTTTGTGCGGAACTGGCCAGGCGCTCCGGAAATCACTACGTCGCAGACGTCTACATTCCGGACCTGGGCATCGAAAGCGACACCAAGGCAGCCGAGCACGGCAACCTCTTCGGCATCGAAGGCCTGCACGACTTCGACATCGCCAGCCTGGCCGCAACGCTGCGCGATGGCGACTACACGGGAGCGACGTTTCGTGGCTTTGCCATGCGTCTCGAATACTACGACCGCGCCTTCTGCAAGCACCTGCTCAACATGAAGGCGGGTGCCGGCACGGGATTCGGACCGGAGTTCCTGGTCATCAACATCCGCGCTGGTGACATCTTCAACGGGCCTCACCCCGACCTGGTTTCCCTGGGCTATGGTGGCCTCTATGGTGCCGACCACATGTACAAAGGCGTGCACCCGGACTACCGGCCGCTGCCGCTTTCCTACTATGAAAAGCTGATCAAGGAAACGGGGCTGAAGCCCGTGTTTGTCGGTGAAACCGGCAGCCACAAGGCTTATGAAGCAGCCCTGCACCGTCGATTCCCCAACGCGGTGTTCACCGGCACGAGGACACCGAAAGAGGACTTCCTCACGCTCATGGGGTCGTCGCACATCGCCTTGGCCATCAGCTCTTTTTCCTGGCTGGGTGCCTGGCTTTCGGATGCACGCACCATTCACATTCCGGTGGCGGGCCTGTTCGACCCGCACCAACGGCCGGACGTCAACCTCCTGCCTCCGCCATCCGACACCCGATACGTCAGACACCCGATGCCCCGGCTTCAATGGCAGGGGTCACCGGAGCAGATTGCAGAGCTCTTCGCCTGATCCAGTGTCCTGTCCCGCAAATGACTTGCCTACGAAACCGCGTCTTCACACCCATGGCGGCGTTGCAAATCCTCGCGATAGCACAAGCTATCGCTGCGGTTTGCGCCTTGCCCTGGGCGCGAATCTATCGGTTTCATTTCAAGCAAATGTTTGCGGAACAGGACACTGGCCGACCGGCAGGTCTCGCTCAAGGGGCTCGGTCATGACGCCTTCTTCGGTCACACCGACAATGTCGAGTGTGTCGACGACCACCTCGGGATCGAGTGGAACGAAGGCCTGGAAACCCGAACCTTCGGGCGCCTGGGGACTCAGGTATCGCTGCGGTCCTTTGAGCTCCGGATCTGGTTTGTGCGCATCGAGCAATGGCGCAGGCTCGAATCGCTGAACGGCATGGATCTGCCCATTGATGACCGCCACCAGCTTTCCGATCTGGTGGCCCCGCCACGCATGGCACCAGCCCCGGATCAGCATGCCCTGCCTGGAGCGTTCGACAACGCCCACGCGCCCACCCAAAGGGAGACGGTGGTGGCCAGATACCCCGGCTGGCGGAGCTGACCATCCTGCCTTGGCCAACGCCGCCTCGATGTGATCGATCTCGGCGTGCAAACGCTCCAGATAAGCCGGATCGGGAAGTGTCTGGACCTCATCGTTTTCATGCCAGAGAAAATAGCTCTGGCTCAGGATGCGGGGGACAAATGCCCGGCCCTTGCTCCGCTTGCGTTGATCGAACTCCTGGTAAGACTTGACCACATAGTGGTTGACGCGGAACCCTTCCCAGCAAACGCGCTCACTTCGGATGTAGCGCTTTTCAGGAATGTCGGCATAGTCCGGGTGGGTTTTTCTGGGGCCACCATCCGCGTGGAGATGGCGGCATCCCGGCTTGAGAAGCACATTGTGGGAACAGGTGAACTCCGCAAATTCGCTCGGACGCAAAACCGTTTTGATGGGCACGTTGGCGAAGTGGTCCTGCTGCGCATGCCAGGTAAAACGTTCAACGACCAGTCCCGGCTTCTGGTGCAGCTGTCCGCTTGACCCATAGGCAGCCCAATTGAGCACCAGCGCGCCCATGTCGGGGTGTCGCTGGGCCAAACCCTGCACAAAGGCGGGCAAACAACGCTCCTCGCCCATGGGCCAGATGAATTCGTCGGCATCGATGAAAGCCAGCCAGTCCACCTCATGGCCGTGTTCACGCATCAGCATCCTGTAGGCCGACAACTGAGCCCCGGTGCCGACCGGGCTGGGAAAGTGGTGACAGGTCAGGAAGCCGCAGGCAGCCAGCGATTGCAGCAACTCGGCGGTCCCGTCATCGCTGTCGTTGTCGGCGATGAAAAAGCGCTCGACGCCCAGCAGGCGGTGATGGGCAAGCCATTCGACAACATAGGGCTTCTCGTTTTTGAAGATGGCGGCAACGCCGACGGTGGGAAGCCTGTTCATGGGTTCGGGTTGGCAACGTCTCGCCGGTCTGTTCTCTTGAAGAAGAAGAGGCTCATGGGTTCAGGACGGGACCCGGCCTGAACGGGCCAGCGGCACCTCCTCAGGCACCAGATGCGGATGGCGGTGCAGCTGGAAATGAACGCTGTGATACAGCGCTGCAAGCCGTGAAAACAGCGCCTGTTCCTGAATCAATTCCAGGGTAAAGCTGTTCGAGGCATCCGCCTGGTCAACCCGGGACCGCATGTGGCAGACCACTTCCCGCCGGAACTCCGTCGTGCAATGGAGCAAAGGATCTCTTCCAGCGTCGTGAAAAGGGACCACCCTGAGCTCGGGATGCAAGGACAGAAAGGTGGAGAAAAGCCGCTCCGTGATGAAGGGAAGAAAAGGCGCCTCGACCGTGTGGGGAGCTGCATCAAACACGGCCCTGGCTTCTGGAGCATCCGGGTTGGTTTCGAGAAAATGCGCGATCGGGTCCAGCACGTCCCCCACATACGCCTGCCAGAACGCGGGCGTGCCGACCCAGAAGTTGCCGTAACACAGGTTGGCATGGTTGTGCCGGGGCGCCGCAGACAGATTCCAATCGATGCCCGTGGCCGTGAGAAGCGCTTGTGCCCGCTGCAACAAGCCCGGATGCGCCGACTCGCCTTGCATCCAGACGTTGTAGGAATAGTAGGGGAGGGTCGGGAATACGTTGATGAAGCACACGTCTGCTTCGGCGTGCGATTGGGCAAAGGCCAGGAATTGCTGTCCTGTGATGTTCGATTTGAGCTGGAACTTGGGCGAAAAGATGCCGGTCATGTCCGCGTTCAAATGATCGCCGCGGCGGAAAAAGTCCACGAAGATGCGGAACTCGCGCCAGGACGCATACCGGTTGTCTGGCAGCGACAACGGAAGAAACGCCGCGTCTTTCAGGGCTTGACCGGTTCGCCAAAGGGGCTCGTGAATGTCAACCTTGAACCGTTGCATGGGAGCGCTGTCGTTCCTGGACGATAGGGACACGAAAAACCCCGATGGATCAAACCGGGGCAATGGACACTGGATGGCCAGCGCACAAACCGCCTGCTGAACCAGCGCCGAAATCGCCCTTCGGATTTCGTGGGTTATGGCTGACGACTTGCCAGTATATGGGCGAGAACCCGGCAGGACATCGCGAAGCGCTGCTACCAGCGGTGGTGTGACCGCGAGCCCGGTGCTCATGGACGCTTCGGCGTCCATTTTTTCGTCTCGTCACAAGCGGCACGGTGCTTGCAAGGGTTTTCCCGGTGCAATGCTCATTTAAATGTACACATAATTTGTATACAGTTTTGCATGCGATGCGTTCCCAACGCCGACCCTGAACATCGCCTTCCCCCACCCCAGCCCCATCGCCCAGGAGCCGCCCATGACCACCTCCGTTCACCCGGTTGACGAACGACTGCCCGCCGGCAAACTCACCGCCCTCGGCCTGCAACATGTGCTGGTGATGTACGCCGGCGCGGTGGCGGTGCCGCTGATCGTGGGCCGCGCGCTCAAGCTCAGCCCGGAGCAGGTGGCGATGCTGATCTCGGCCGACCTGTTCTGCTGCGGCCTGGTCACGCTGATCCAGTCGCTGGGGGCCACGCAGTGGTTCGGCATCAAGCTGCCGGTGATGATGGGCGTGACCTTCGCTTCCGTCGCGCCCATGGTGGCCATGGCCAACAGCAACCCCGGCACGCAGGGCGCCGGGCTGATCTTCGGCTCCATCATCGGCGCGGGGGTGGTCTCGATCCTGATCGCGCCCATCGTCAGCCGCATGCTGCGTTTCTTCCCGCCCGTGGTCACCGGCACCATCATCGCGGTGATCGGCATCAGCCTCATGCGCGTCGGCATCAACTGGATCTTCGGCAACCCCTTCGGCCCCACGGCGCCGAGCATTCCCAGCCCCGAACACCTGGCCTGGCTGGAGAGCGTGAAGCAGGCGTCCACCACCGGCGCCGTGCCCGCGATGCCGAAGGGCCTGGCCATCGTGGGCAGCGTGCCCAACCCGAAATACGCGCAGCTCTCGCACATCGGCATCGCAGCCATCGTGCTCGCGGCCATCCTGCTGATCGCCAGATTCGCCAAGGGCTTCGTCGCCAACATTTCGGTGTTGCTCGGCATCGTCGTCGGCGGCGTGATCGCCACCGCCGCCGGTCTCATGACATTCGAGAAAGTGGCCAAGGCGAACTGGTTCGACATCGTGCTGCCGTTCGAAATCGCCGCGCCGGTGTTCGACCCCATCCTGATCCTGACCATGAGCCTGGTGATGATCGTGGTGATGATCGAGTCCACCGGCATGTTCCTCGCGCTGGGTGACCTGACCGGCAAGAAGATCGACCAGAAGATGCTGACCGCCGGCCTGCGCACCGACGGCCTGGGCACCCTCATCGGCGGCATCTTCAACACCTTCCCCTACACCAGCTTCTCTCAGAACGTCGGCCTGGTCGGCGTGACCGGCGTGAAAAGCCGCTTCGTCTGCGTGGCCGGCGGCGTGATCCTGATCGTGCTCGGCCTGCTGCCCAAGATGGCAGCGCTGGTGGAGTCGCTGCCGACCTTCGTGCTGGGTGGCGCGGGTCTGGTGATGTTCGGCATGGTCGCCGCCACCGGCATCCGCATCCTGGCGGGCGTGGACTACAAGAGCAACCGCAACAACCTCTTCATCGTCGCCATCTCCATCGGCGTCGGCATGATCCCGCTGATTGCCCCCAACTTCAAGCAGTGGATGCCGCACGCTATCCACCCGCTGATCGAGTCCGGCATCCTGCTGGCCTCGATCTCGGCGGTGGCGCTGAACCTGTATTTCAACGGCGGTCGGGGCGACGCCTCGGCGGCGATCGAAGCGGCCAAACACGCGGACGCACATTGAGCAAGGCCCTTCGGGGCCTTTTTTGTGCGCATTCAGTTCTTGTTTTGGTGCGGACGAGCGGGCGAATGCACCATTTCAGGGTTAGTCAGGATGACGCCGGGCGTCGCGCGGCCAAAAATCTGTATACACATTTTGTGTGCGCCTGATCGCCCCAACCGCTGCTGGCATCGTTTTTGCTGATTGGCTGGAGCGCACGGGCTGCCTGCCCGTGCCTCCACCGCATTCCAACGGAGAAAACATGAACAAGCGCTACTTCATCCAGACCACCGCCGCCCTCGCCACCTGGGCCGCATTCGGCTCGGCCCAGGCCCAGACCGCCCTCAAGTTCCAGCTCGACTGGCGCTTCGAAGGCCCGGCCGCGCTGTTCCTGCAACCCGCCGCCAAGGGCTATTTCAAGGCCGCCGGCCTGGACGTAACGATCGACTCCGGCAACGGCTCGGGTGGCACCGTCACCCGCGTGGCCTCGGGCACCTACGACATGGGCTTCGCCGACATGGCCGCGCTGATGGAGTTCCACGCCAACAACCCGGATGCGCCCAACAAGCCGGTGGCCGTGATGATGGTCTACAACAACACGCCCGCCGCCGTGCTGGCGCTCAAGAAGAGCGGCATCACCAAACCCGCCGACCTGAACGGCAAGAAGCTCGGTGCCCCGGTGTTCGACGCTGGCCGCAAGGGCTTCCCGATCTTCCAGAAGGCCAACGCCGTGAGCAACGTGGCCTGGACCTCGATGGACCCGCCGCTGCGCGAAACCATGCTGGTGCGTGGCGACATCGACGCCATCACCGGCTTTTCGTTCACCTCGCTGCTCAACCTCGAAGCGCGCGGCGTGAAGGCCGAAGACGTGGTGATCCTGCCCTACGCTGACTACGGCGTGAAGCTCTACGGCAACGCCATCATCGCCAGCCCCAAACTGATCAAGGAAAACCCGGCCGCCATCAAAGCCTTCCTGACCGCGTTCGCCAAAGGCGCCAAGGAAGTCATGGCCAACCCGGCCGGCACCATCGGCACCGTGAAGGAGCGCGACGGCATCATCAACGTGGCGCTGGAAACGCGCCGCCTGCAACTGGCCGTGGACTCGGTGCTGGCCAGCCCCGACGCGCGCAAGGAAGGCTTCGGCCAGGTCAACCCCGGCCGGCTTTCGCTGATGGCCTCGCAGGTGTCGGACGCCTACGGCACCAAGACCCGCGTCGATCCCAAGGCGGTGTGGAACGGAAGCCTGCTGCCCAGCGCCGCCGAACTCAACGTGCTGCCGCCGGCCAAAAAATAAGCCCTTTCCAGACCAGGACCTGGGCCAGACACTCTGCGGAGCGGCTGGCCTTTTTTTCGGAAACCCGCATGTCCAACGCCACCACCACCGACAAGCCCTTTGTCGATTTCGACCAGGTCTGGCTCGCCTACAACGACGACCTGCTGGCCAAGAACATCTTCGCGGTTGAAGACATCAACCTCAAGGTGAAGAAGGGCGAGTTCATCGCCATCGTCGGCCCTTCGGGCTGCGGCAAGTCCACCTTCATGAAGCTCACCACCGGGCTGAAGATGCCCAGCATGGGCAAGATCCTGATCGACGGCCAGCCGGTCACCGGTCCGCTCAAGATATCGGGCATGGCTTTTCAGGCGCCGTCGCTGCTGCCCTGGCGCACCACGCTCGACAACGTGCTGCTGCCGCTGGAGATCGTCGAGCCTTTCCGCAGCCAGTTCAAGGACCGGCGCAAGGAATTCGAGGAACGCGCGAAAAAGCTGCTGGAATCCGTGGGCCTGGGTGGCATGGAGAAGAAGTTTCCCTGGGAGCTCTCGGGCGGCATGCAGCAACGCGCCAGCATCTGCCGCGCCCTGATCCACGAGCCCAAGATGCTGTTGCTCGACGAGCCCTTCGGCGCGCTCGACGCCTTCACGCGCGAAGAACTCTGGTGCACGCTGCGCGACCTGTGGGAGGCGCAGCGCTTCAACGTCATCCTGGTCACGCACGACCTGCGCGAAAGTGTGTTCCTCGCCGACACGGTGTACTGCATGAGCAAAAGCCCTGGGCGCTTCGTCGTCAGGCGCGAGATCGACATTCCGCGCACGCGCGATCTGGAGGTGACTTACACGCCGCATTTCACCAACATCGTTCATGAACTCAGGGGCCACATCGGTGCGATGCGAAAAAATTGAACCACCCCCATTGCTTGCTCGCTGCGCGTAGCCGCTCCGCCCCTCAAGGGGCAACACCTGCGGCCTGGAAAAGCCAGTTCCGCGGTGTTCTTGGCTGAAGGCACCTCGCTCGTTGAATTTTCTCTTTTCGCTCTGGAGTTCTCCCTATGAACAAGAAACAAGTCGAACGCTGGTCGCCCTTTCTGCTGCTGATCGCGATCATCGTGATCTGGGAAGTGATCACCAGCGGCTTCGGCGTCTCGGAATTCATCTTCCCCAGCCCCTCGCGCATCTGGGAGCAGACGCTGGAGCACAAGGTCACCATCCTGGGCCACGCCTGGCGCACCTACTGGGTGACGATGGCGGGCTTTGGCATCGCCATCGTGGTCGGTGTGTTGCTGGGCTTTCTGATCGGCAGCTCGCGCCTGGCCTACGCCGCGGTGTACCCGCTCATGACGGCCTTCAACGCCCTGCCCAAGGCGGCCTTCGTGCCCATCCTCGTGGTCTGGTTCGGCATCGGCGTCGGCCCGGCCATCCTCACGGCTTTCCTGATCAGCTTCTTCCCCATCATGGTCAACATCGCCACCGGCCTGGCCACCCTGGAGCCCGAGCTGGAAGACGTGTTGCGCGTGCTCGGCGCGAAGCGCTGGGACGTGCTGACCAAGGTCGGTCTGCCGCGCTCCATGCCCTATTTCTTCGGCTCGCTCAAGGTCGCGATCACGCTGGCCTTTGTCGGCACCACGGTGTCGGAGATGACGGCATCCAACGAAGGCATCGGCTACCTGCTGATCTCCGCCGGCAGTTCGATGCAGATGGGTCTGGCCTTCAGCGGCCTGCTGGTGGTGGGCGCGATGGCGATGGCCATGTACGAGCTGTTCAGCTTTGTGGAAAAACACACCACGGGCTGGGCACACAGAAGAGCTGAATGAACCCCGATCAAGTCCTTCGCCATCTGCGCCGCGCCAACGAGGTGGCGCTGCGTGCTGCCAGCATGGGCCGCCACCCTTTCGGAGCCTTGCTGGTCGCACCGGATGGTGAGACGGTGCTGGCCGAGCAGGGCAACATCGACACCGTGAACCACGCCGAGTCCACGCTGGCGCGCACGGCGGCGGACAACTGGCCGGGGGAATACCTCGCGCGCTGCACGCTGGTGACCACCTTCGAGCCCTGCGCCATGTGCACCGGTACCGCTTACTGGGCCAACATCGGACGCATCGTCTACGGCGCCAGCGAAGAAGCCCTGCTCGCGTTCACCGGCAGCCACGAAGAAAACCCCACGCTGGCCCTGCCCTGCCGCGAAGTGATCGCGCGTGGCCAGAAAGCCATCGAAGTGATCGGCCCGGTCCCCGAGCTCCAAGCCGAGATGCTCGCCCCGCACCAAGATTTCTGGAAAACCAGATAGAGCAGCCGGAGACAGCTGCACCACCCAGGACACCGCGGAACCGGCTTTGCCGGGCCGCCAGTGTCGCCCCTCTGGGGGGCTGAGGGCCGCGGCTCCAAGTCTGCCTGCGCAGACTTGGACAGCCCGAAGTGACACCGGCTCCGACGGTGGCGCGGCCTGCAAGGCGCGCCGCAGGCGACGCGGGGGGAGGTCAGTACCTCTTGTAGTTCGCGCGCATGCGCTCGGCCAGATAGTCCCCGGCCGTGATCGGCGGGTATTTGCCGGCGCTGGATTCGATCAGAGCGTCCGTGTTCGCCTGGCAGAAGAAGGCGATGCTGTAGCGTCCGCCCATGTATTCACCGGGCTGCGGATTGCGCACCCGGTGGAAGTTGCTGAGCAAGCGATCGTCGCTCCAGCGCATGAGCATGTCGCCGATGTTGCAGGTGATCAGCTCTTCGCGCGGCGGCACCGTCGTCCATTCCTGCGCTTCGAAATCCTTGCCCGGGCAGACCTGCAGGCCACCCTGGCCATCGCGCTGGTAAAGCAGGGTCAGGCAGTTGAAGTCGGTGTGCGCACCGCCGCGCACGTAGTCCAGCTTGTCCTGCACATCGGCCGGGATAGCGTAGTAGTGCAGCAGCCGCAAGGTGCTCTGGTAGGTCTCGCTGGACAGATCGTGGGCCTGGGTGAAGAAGTCCCGCTCGAAACCGAGCCGATCGGCAAAACACGACAGCACCTTCATGCCCACGGCCCAGCTCGCCTGCTCGAAGGCCAGCATGGTGGCCTTGAAACCGGGCAACTCGGCTTCGCTGGGGTACAGGCCGGCCATGCGCGGCCGGGTCATCTGGTAGCTCTCCTTCTGATCGGGAACCCCGGTGGACGGCCGCACCTGCGCCAGGCTCTCCCAGCCCGAATTGCGCGACAGCGGGTATTGCGCCTTGACTTCCTGCGGCAGCGCAAAGAAGCGCTCGCTCATGGCGAAGGCTTCGCGCACCTGCGCCAGCGGCACGCCGTGGTGGGACAGCTGGAAGAAGCCGACGTCGACGGCGGCGTTCCAGAGCTGTTCGGTGATCTCGGCGCGGCGGACCTCGAAGTCGGAGAGGTCGATGACGGGAACCTCGCGCTGGGTGGTTTCCGTTCCTTGCGCGCCCATGCGCGATTCTTTTTGCAGTTCGGTGAATGAGTAGATGGTGTTGGTCATGGGAGACTCCTGAAAGTTGAACACTTCAAGAGCAATTTCCGGCCAGCCTGAAGAGGCGGGGTGCCTGTGCATGCGGGCTGCACAAGGCTGGTGAACGCTTCTACTCTCAGCCGGATTCATGCAAATCCCGGGCCAGTCTGAACAGGTTCGTCGAGCCGCTGACCGCCATCTGTCCGACACCAAAACCGTGCGTTGATCTGGATCAAACGCTGGCACGCCTCGTGCATTCCTCCCGCCCCGAAGAGTAGAAGCGTTCAGCGTGGTGCATCCGCCGCACCCGCCCGGAAATTGCTCTTGTGTTTCCCTGGTGGCGGTCCCGCTCGCCAGGGTTTTCAACAAGCCCACACCGGAGCATCGCCATGCAACGCCGCCATTTCCTGTCCTCTTCCGCCGCCGCCGTCTCGGCGCTGGCTGCGCCCGCCGTCTGGAGCCAGGCGACCCCCAAACTCACCCCCATCAAGTTCACGCTGGACTTCCGCATCACCGGCCAGACCTCGCCCTTCTTCCTCGCGCAGCAGCGTGGCTATTACAAGGACGAAGGCCTGGACGTGAGCATCGACGTGGGTGCGGGCTCGGTGGCGTCCATCACGCGCATCGCCAGCGGCGTTTACCAGATGGGCCTGGGCGACATCAGCTCGCTGATCGAGTTCCAGGCCAGCAACCCCGGCACGCCCATGGTGCAGGCGGTCTACCAGTACTACAACCGCGCGCCGTTCGTGATCGTCGGTCGCAAGGACCGGGGCATCACCACCGACTTCCGCAGCCTCGAAGGCAAAAAGATCGCCGCCGCGGCGGTCGAGTCCACGCGCCGGGCCTGGCCCATGGTGGCGCGCAAGCTGCGCGTGAAGAACGACCTGTTCACCTGGTCCACCACCGACTTCGCTTCGCGCGACAACGTGGTGGTGCGTGGCGACGTGGACGGCGCCACCTATTTCCACGACTCCGCCGTCTCGCTGTTCGCGCGCATGAAGCCCGAAGAACTCTCGGTGTTGCAGTACACGCAGGCCGGCGTGAACCTGTACGGCAACGCCATCCTGGCGAGCACAGCGCTCACCACGCAGAACCCGGCGCTGGTCGCCGCCTTCCTGCGCGCCACCAACCGCTCCATCCAGGAGAGCATGGCCGACCCGGCCGCCGCCATGGCCGCCACCAAAGTGCGCGAACCCATCATCAATGAGGCCGTGGAGCTGGAGCGCTGGCGCATCACGCAGCAGTACATCGCCGCGGCCGACACGCGCAGCCACGGCCTGGGCGACATCTTCAAACGCACGCTGGAGCAGCAGGTGGACGAAGTGGTCGAGGTGTTTGGGTTGAAATCGCGCCCGGGCACGGAGAACGTGTTCAACCGCGCCATGTTGCCCGCGACCCGCGCGCGCATCGTCAAGACATGACACCAGCCGAGACCCCGCTGAACGACGTTGACGGCGCCTACCTGCGCCAGGCCATCGCCTGGTCGCGCGTGGCACGCGAGCGCGGCAACCGGCCCTTCGGTGCGGTGGTGGTGGCCGACGACGGCCGCGTGCTCGCCGAGGCCTGGTGCAACACCAGCGAAACGGGCGACTGCACCGGCCACGCCGAGACCAACGCGGTGCGCCAGCTCAGCACGGTGGTGGACCGCGAGACGCTGTCGCGCGCCACGCTGTACTCGTCGGGCGAGCCTTGCGTGATGTGCGCCGGCGCAATCTTCTGGAGCGCCATCGGGCGCGTGGTGTTCGGCATCGACGCCGTGCGTCTGCGCGTGTTCCGCGGTGAACGCGGCGAGCAGCGCGACGCCGAGCTGTCGTGCCGCGACGTGTTCGCCGCCTCGCCGCACGCCATCGAATGCATCGGCCCGGCGCTGATCGACGAAGCGAGCGGGCCGCACCAGGGTTTCTGGAAGGTCTGAGTCGCCAGAGCGCACAAAGGCCCCCTTAAACTCCCCCGATGCCTTGGCACGCCCAACTGAATCTCGACTACCGCCTCGACGCCCAGCGCACCGTGCTCCGCCACGAACACAACGGCCCGCTGCGCATCTTCAAGAGCCTCTACCCCGAAGGCGACGCGATCTGCCACAACGTCATCATCCACCCGCCCGGCGGGCTCGTGGGTGGCGATGTGCTGGATGTGCAGGTGCACGTGGGCCGCGGTGCCCACGGCCTCATCAGCACCCCGGGCGCCACGCGCTTTTACGCCTCCGACGGCCTGCCCACCACCCAGCAGGTGAAGCTCGTGCTGGACGCCGGTGCCCGGCTCGAATGGCTGCCGCTGGAAGCCATCGCCTACCCCGGCTGCCAGGCCCACAACAGCCTGAGCGCCACGCTCGCCGAGGGCGCCGAACTGCTGGCCTGGGATGTCACGGCGCTCGGCCTGCCCACCGCCGGCCAGGCGTTTGACCAGGGCCGCTTCAACCAGCGGCTGGAGATCCCCGGCCTCTGGCTGGAGCAGGCCCGCATCGACGCGGCCGACACCCGCCTGCTCGAATCGCCGCTGGGTCTGGGCGGTCAGCGCTGCCTGGGCACCCTGTGGCTGGCCAGCGGCACGCCGTTCAGCCGCGAACGCCGCGAGCAACTGCTTGACGGGGTGCGCGCCGTGCTCGACACCGCACCCGCGAGCGTGCAGGCCGGAGCCACCTGCCCCAACCCGCAGATGCTGGTGGTGCGCGCCGTGGCGCCGCTGGTGGAGCCCCTGATGGCGGCCTTGCAGCAGGTCTGGACCGCCCTGCGCCCGCTCGCCTGGGGCCTGGACGGCACCCCGCCTCGCATCTGGCGGGTCTGAGAAAAACACCCGCATGGTCGGGTAATTCCGGCGATTGCGCGCGCCCGAGGCTGGGCAAAATGCACCAAGACCTCGTCCGCACACGTCCATCCACGCCCGCCCTCCGCCCATGCCCGCCCACCACACCGATCTCCACGATGCGCGTGCCCTGGTCATTGACGGCAACCCGCGCTCGCGCTCGATCCTGGTGTCGCAACTCAAGGAGTTCGGCGTCGGCACCATCGTGCAATGCTCCAGGCTGGTGGATGCCCGCACCAAGCTGGAGATGGGCACCTTCGACGTCGTCATCTGCGAGCACTATTTCGAGCGCGAGGAGCTGACGGGCCAGGACCTGCTCGACGACCTGCGGCGCAACCAGCTGCTGCCCTTCTTCACCGTGTTCGTGATGGTGACGTCGGAGTCGTCCTACAGCAAGGTCGCCGAGGCGGCCGAGTCGGCGCTCGACGCCTACCTGCTCAAACCCCACACCGCCATGGGCCTGGTCAAACGCATCTACCAGGCGCGCAAGCGCAAGATGGCGCTCAAGGACATCTTCACCGCGATCGAGGCCGAAGACTTCGAACTGGCGGGTCAGCTCTGCAAGCAGCGGTTCGAATCGCGCAAACCCTTCTGGCTGTATGCCGCGCGCATTGGTGCCGAACTCATGCTGCGCAGCGGCCACCTGAGCGAGGCCCAGCAACTCTACGAAGCCGTGGTCGAGGCCAAGACCCTGCCCTGGGCCAAGCTCGGCGTGGCGCGCGCGCAGCTCGAAGCCGGCTACCCGCAACGCGCCACCACCACCCTGGAGAGCCTGATCGAGACCGATCCGGGCTACACCGATGCCTACGACGTCATGGGGCGCGCGCAGTTTGAGCTCGGCAATTTCCAGAATGCGCTGGCCACGTTCAAGATGTCCACCAAGCTGACGCCCGCGTCGGTCAACCGACTGCTCAAGCACGGCATGATGGCCTGGTACGCCGGTGAACGCGAGGAAGGCATCGAACTGCTCGACCGGGCCACCCGCATAGGCCTGGACTCCAAGATGTACGACCCGCAGGCCCTGGTGTTGCTCGCCTTTGCGCGCCTGGACGACAATGACCAGCGGCGCCTGCTGCACTGCGTCGAACATCTGGAACGCCTGCGGGAGCGCAACCCGGACAAGCCCCGGATCCCCCGTCTGCTCGACGTCGTTCAGGCCCTGGTGGCCCTTCAGGAATACCAGACCGCCCGCGCGCTCGATGAAGTCCGGCGCATGGCCAAGACCATCCTCGAACCCGGGTTCGATTTCGAGTCCGCCAGCAACCTGCTCGCCCTCATGACCCGGCTCGCGAACCGATCGATCCAGCTCTACGAAGTGGATGCTGCGGTGGACACCATGGGTCTGCGGTTCTGTACCAGCCGGGCGCTCACCGAACTGCTGGCCTGCGCGGCCACCGGGCGGACGGACTTCATCAACCGCATCCGGGCTGCCCACGCGGACATCCTCAAGCTCACCGAAGAAGCCATGTCACTCAGCCTCAAGGGCGACCCACAAAGCGCGGTGGAACACCTGCTGGCCGATGGCGAGCGCACGCTGAACGCCAAGCTCATCGAGTCGGCCCATCTGGTGCTGCTGCGCTACGAAGGCCGCATCGCGGACCATGTTGAGCTCAAGCAGCGGGCCCAGATGCTGCGTGAGCGCTACCGCACGACCGACATCCACGCGGGACTGGGCGAACAGGCGGCCACGGGCCGGGCGGCGGGCGGCATGTCGCTGCCAGCGGGCTACAAGCCGCCGCCGAAAACCGAAGGTCTGCTGGCGAAAGTCAATGCCACCGGGTAGACATGCCCACCCCCATCGCGGCTCACTTCGTGTAGCCGCTCCGCCCCTCAAGGGGCAACAGCAGCGGCCCGGCGAAGCCGGTTCCACGCTGTTCCCGGTTCAGGCACGCGCTCCGGCTAGACATCGAACCATCAAATGGCAACGAGCTGGCGCACGCCCTTGGCCTGCATCTCGCTGCCAGGACCGCTGGCGATGACTTCGCCGCGCTCCATCACCACGTACTGATCGGCCAGCTCTTCGGCGAAGTCGTAGTACTGCTCCACCAGCACGATGCCCATGTTGCCGCGGTCGGCCAGCATGCGGATCACCTTGCCGATGTCCTTGATGATGTTGGGCTGGATGCCTTCGGTGGGTTCGTCGAGGATCAGCAGCTTCGGCCCGGCGGCCAGCGCACGCGCGATGGCCAGCTGCTGCTGCTGACCGCCCGAGAGATCGCCGCCTCTTCGACCCAGCATCTGCTTGAGCACCGGGAACAGCTCGAACAGTTCCGCCGGGATCGGCGTGCCGCCGCTCTTGTAGGCCAGGCCCATCTGCAGGTTTTCCTGCACCGTGAGGCGGCCAAAGATCTCGCGCCCCTGCGGCACGAAGCCTACACCCATGCGGGCGCGTTCGTAGGGCGTGGCTTTGTCGATGGCCACGCCGTCGAGCGTGATGCTGCCGCTCTTGATGGGCACCAGGCCCATGAGCGATTTCAGCAACGTGGTCTTGCCCACGCCGTTGCGGCCCAGCACCACGGTGACCTTGCCGAGTTCGGCGGTGAGGTTGACGTTGCGCAGGATGTGGCTGCCGCCGTAGTACTGGTTGACTTGTTTGACTTCCAGGAGGCTCATGTTTCTTTCCTCATGCTCGGTGGCTGAAGTGAGGTGCCGGGTCTCGCCCCGGCCAAACCAGGCAACCGGAGACAACAGATCAGCGCCCAAGATAAACCTCAATCACCCGTTCATCCGCCTGCACCTCATCCAATGTCCCCTCAGCCAGCACCGACCCATCACACAACACCGTGACCTTCTCCGAAATGGTCCGGATGAAGCTCATGTCGTGCTCCACCACCATCAGCGAATGTTTGCCTTTCAAGCTCAGGAACAGCTGCGCCGTGCGCTCGGTCTCCTCGTCCGTCATGCCAGCGACAGGCTCGTCCAGCAACAGCAGCTTCGGGTCCTGCATCAGCAGCATGCCGATCTCCAGCCACTGCTTCTGCCCATGACTCAGGTTGCCCGCCAGACGCGCGGCGCTGTCGGCCAGGTGGATGGTGGTCAGCACCTCGCCGAGGCGGTCTTTCTCTTCGCCGCTGGGGCGGAACACCATGCTGTGGCGCACGCGCTTGTCGGTCGCCAGCGCAAGCTCCAGGTTCTCGTACACACTGAGCTGCTCGAACACTGTGGGCTTCTGGAACTTGCGGCCGATGCCTAGGGCGGCGATCTCCGGCTCGCGGTAGCGCAGCAGGTCGATCGTGCTGCCGAAAAACACATGGCCACTGTCGGGCCGGGTCTTGCCGGTGATGATGTCCATCATCGTGGTCTTGCCCGCGCCGTTGGGGCCGATGATGCAGCGCAGCTCGCCGGGCGCGATGTCCAGGCTCAGGCCGTTGATGGCCTTGAAACCGTCGAAGCTGACGTGCACGTCTTCCAGGTACAGGATGCGGCCGTGCGTGGTGTCCACTTCCCCGGGCGTGTGGATGCGGCCGTAAGCCGCGGTGCGGCCACCCGATTCGGTCCGGCCCAGCACGCCCGCGGTCTGCAGTTTCTCGTAGCGCTGCGCGCCTTCTTCCATCAGGTCGGGCGTCATGCTCTCGCTCCACGGATTTTCTTCACCAGACCCACCACACCCTGCGGCATCCACAGCGTGACCGCGATGAACAGCGCGCCGAGGAAGTAGAGCCAGAACTCGGGGAAGGTCACGGTGAGCCAGCTCTTGGCGCCGTTGACGATGAAGGCGCCGATGATGGGGCCGACCAGCGTGGCGCGGCCACCCACCGCGGCCCAGACCGCGATCTCGATGCTGGCCGCGGTGCTCATTTCACCGGGGTTGATGATGCCGACCTGCGGCACGTACAGCGCCCCGGCGATGCCGCACATCACGGCCGAAATCGTCCAGATGGTGAGCTTGTAGGGCAGCGGGTTGTAGCCGCAGAACATGACGCGGCTCTCGGCGTCGCGCACGGCCTGCAGCACGCGGCCGAACTTGCTGTTGACCAGCCAGCGCGCCCACAGGAAGAAACCCAGCAGCGTGAGGCCGGTGAGCACGAACAGCGTCATGCGCATGTTCTGCGTGGCCAGCGGCATGCCGAGGATGCGCTTGAAATCGGTGAAACCGTTGTTGCCGCCCAGGCCGGTCTCGTTGCGGAAGAACAGCAGCAGCGCGGCGAAGGTGAGGGCCTGGGTGATGATGGAGAAATACACGCCCTTGATGCGCGATCGGAAGGCGAAGTAGCCGAACACGAAGGCCACGGCGCCCGGAACCAGCACGATCAGCAGTAGCGTGGCGATGAAGCTGTCGGACAGCGCCCAGTGCCAGGGCAGCTCCTTCCAGTCCAGGAACACCATGAAGTCGGGCAGCTCGCTCTTGTAGTTGCCGTCGGTGCCGATCTGGCGCATGAGGTACATGCCCATCACGTAGCCGCCGAGCGCAAAGAACAGGCCATGGCCCAGGCTCAGGATGCCGGTGTAGCCCCAGATCAGGTCCATGGCCAGCGCGCAGATGGCGTAACACATGATCTTGCCCAGCAGGCCCACCATGTAGTCGGAGAGGTGGAAGGCGCTGCCTTCGGGCACGAACAGGTTGAGCAGCGGCGCCACGGCGCAGACCACCAGGAGTGCCACGGCGAAGGCGCTCCAGCCGGTGCGGGTGAGCAGCGGGCCGGCGTGCGGCAGCGTGACGGACGCGGGAACGGGGGGTGTGGTCATGTTGGTCATGCTTCGGCACTCCGGCCCTTCATGGCAAAGATCCCTTGCGGCCGCTTCTGGATGAAGACAATGATGAAGACCAGCACCGCGATCTTGGCCAGCACGGCGCCGGCCCAGCCTTCGATGAACTTGTTGAGCAGGCCCAGGCCGAGTGCGGCGTAGACCGTGCCGGCGAGCTGGCCCACACCGCCCAGAACCACCACCATGAACGAGTCCACGATGTAGTTCTGGCCCAGGTCCGGCCCGACGTTGCCGATCTGGCTCAGTGCGCAGCCCGCCAGGCCGGCGATGCCAGAGCCCAATGCAAACGCGTAGGTGTCGATGCGCGCGGTGTTCACGCCCATGCACGAAGCGATGGGCCGGTTCTGCGTCACGCCGCGCACGAACAGGCCCAGCCGCGTGCGGGTGATCAGCAGCGTCACGCCGATCAGCACGGCCGCCGCAAAACCGATGATGACGATGCGGTTCCAGGGCAGGTTCAGGTTGCCCAGCAGGGTGACGCCGCCGCTCATCCAGCTCGGGTTTTCAACCCCCACGTTCTGCGCACCGAACAGGCTGCGCACACCCTGCATCAGCACCAGCGAAATGCCCCAGGTCGCGAGCAGGGTTTCCAGGGGGCGGCCGTAGAGGAAGCGGATCACGGTGCGCTCCATCGCCGCGCCAACCAGGGCCGATGCCATGAAAGCGACCGGCAGCGCGGCCAGCAGGTACCAGTCGAACGCACCCGGCAGGTAGTTGCGGAACAGCGCCTGTACACCCCAGGTGGCGTAGGCGCCGATCATGATCAGCTCGCCGTGCGCCATGTTGATCACGCCCATGAGGCCGTAGGTGATGGCCAGGCCGAGCGCGGCCAGCAGCAGGATGCTGCCCAGGCTGATGCCGGTGAAGGCCTGCGCCAGTGCGCTGCCGATGGCGAGCGTGCGGTCCAGTGCCTCCAGCGACGATTGCAGGGCGCCTTTGACGGCGGTGCTGGTTTCGCTTTCCAGGCGTTGCAGCAACAGCGGGCGCACCTCGGGTTTGCGCGTCTCGCCCAGCTTCTGCGCGGCGGCGAGGCGCTGCGCCTCGTCCTCGCTGGCCAGCAGCACGGCTGCCTGCGCCAGCTCCAGCGTCTGGCGGGCCTGGGGGTCGAGATCAGCGACCAGCGCGCGTTCGATCAGCGGCAGCTGCGCCACATCGGGTTCGTCAAAACTGCCGCGTTGCAGGCTCAGCGCCGCTTCGCGCTGGCGCTCGGGATCGCCGCCCACGAGCTGCATGCCGGCGAGCGCGGTTTCGAGCGCGCCGCGCATGCGGTTGTTGATGGTCACGTCCTGCGCTTCGTCGGTGAGCGCCACGGCTTCACCGGTCACGGCGTCAACCGCCGCTTCATCGCGCACGATCAGCACCTGCGTGCCCTGCACGCGAACGGCTTCGTCGGCCATGGCCTGGATCAGGGTCGCTGCGGCCTTGTCGTCGGTCGCCACAGCGAGCCGGTTCAGGGTGGCGATGCGCTCGTCGCTCTCGCCGGTGGCGAGCACCTGGGCATCGGCGGGGGTCAGCGCATGGGCCAGGCCGCTGGCTGCCAGGCAGCCCACCGCCAGCAGGCGAAGGGCGCTGTGCAGCAATCGGCCAGAAAAATGGGGGCAAGGACGCATGGGTCCGTCTTTCTCGGTTGGCTGCGCAAGGGGCAGAAAGACTCGGGGGAAACAACGGAAAAATCAGGGCCGGGTTGCCCGCAGGCGCCACCACACGGCGGCGCCTGCGCACCCCGGCCCCTCCAGGGCCGGAGCCCCGGTTTACTTCATCATGGGCACGTTCTTCTTGCCCTTGTTTTCGGCGATGTAGTCGCTCCACGGATCCGCGACCACCGGGCCTGGCGTCTTCCAGACCACATTGAACTGGCCGTCGGCCTTCACTTCACCGATGAACACCGGCTTGTGCAGGTGGTGGTTTTCCTTGTCCATGGTGGACGTGAAGCCACCCGGGGCCTTGAAGGTCTGGCCGGCCATGGCGGCGATCACCTTGTCGGTGTCGGTGCTCTTGGCCTTCTCGACCGCCTGCGCCCACATGTTGATGCCGATGTAGGTGGCTTCCATCGGGTCGTTGGTCAGCGGCTTGTCCTTGTGACCGGCGATGCCCTTGGCCTTGGCGTAGGCGGCCCACTTCTTGGTGAACTCGGCGTTGGTCGGGTTCTTCACGCTCATGAAGTAGTTCCAGGCGGCCAGGTGGCCCACCAGCGGCTTGGTGTCCACACCACGCAGCTCTTCTTCACCCACAGAGAAAGCGACCACCGGAACGTCCTTGGCCGACAGGCCGGCGTTGCCCAGTTCCTTGTAGAACGGCACGTTGGAGTCGCCGTTGATGGTGGAGACCACAGCCGTCTTCTTGCCCGCAGCGGCGAACTTCTTGATGTTGGCGATGATGGTCTGGTAGTCGGAGTGACCGAAGGGGGTGTACTCCTCCATGATGTCCTCGTCCTTCACGCCCTTGGCTTTCAGGAAGGCGCGCAGGATCTTGTTGGTCGTGCGGGGGTACACGTAGTCGGTGCCCAGCAGTACCCAGCGCTTGGCCGAGCCGCCGTCCTTGCTCATCAGGTATTCCACCGCGGGAATGGCCTGCTGGTTGGGCGCAGCACCGGTGTAGAACACGTTCTTGGACAGCTCTTCGCCTTCGTACTGCACCGGGTAGAACAACAGGTTGTTCTTCTCTTCGAACACCGGCAGCACCGACTTGCGCGACACCGAGGTCCAGCAGCCGAACACGGCGGCGACCTTGTCCTGGTCGATCAGTTGCTTGGCCTTTTCGGCGAACAGCGGCCAGTTGGAAGCTGGGTCGACCACCACGGGCTCCAGCTTCTTGCCCATCACGCCACCCTTGGCGTTGATCTCGTCGATGGCCATCAGGGCCACGTCTTTCAGCACGGTTTCCGAAATGGCCATCGTGCCCGACAGGCTGTGCAGCACACCGACCTTGATGGTGTCGGCAGCGTGGGCGGAAAGACCAAACGCGCCCAGGGCGGTTGCGACCGTCAGGGCTTTGAGGGTGAATCGACGTTGCATCATGAAGACTTCTCCAGGTTCGAAAACTTCCGTTGAGGGGGTGACTCTTGCCGCCGTTGTCTCCCTTGTTCGGGCGTTTCACAGCGGACAGACGGATGCTAGGGAGAACCCGGATCGGCGTATGTACGCCGGGTGGCGTATGTGGGCGTATGGACGCCTCAGCCCCCGTGCTGCGGCTGCAGCAGCGGCACGCGGTTGATCGCCATGGCGGCGGCGGCGGTGCGGGTTTCCACGCCGAGCTTGGCGTAGATGCGCTCCAGATGTTTCTTCACCGTGGCGGGGCTCGATCCGAGGATGTCGCCGATGTCGCGGTTGATCTTGCCCTTGGCCACCCAGTACAGGACTTCGGCCTCGCGCGCGGTGAGGCCAAAGGCCTGGCCCATGGCTTCGAGCACACTGGCGTCCGACGTTTCCTGCATCACGATCAGCCAGTCGCCGCCCTCGCCCGGCGCTTCGATGGCATCGGAACCGTCCTGGTCGCCCACGCGCTGGTGCAGCCGGAAGGTGAGGCGGCGCGGGCCGTGGTCGAGCGTGAGGCGCGGCGGCTCGCGCTGGGCCTGCGCTTCACCCAGGTGGCGGCGCAGCCACTGCAGCACCACGGCCGGTGTCTCGGGTGCGGTGGTGCCGCAGTAGCGCTGCAGCAGGTCGCGCGCCAGCGGCGTCTGCCACATCAGGCGGCCGTCGCGCTCGCGCACGGTGATCGTGGCGTAGCCGAAGGCGTCGAGCGCGTAGCGCGCCTGGCTGCGCTCGACCGCCCCCTGGCGCACGTGGCGCGCGGTGCGCAGGTGCACACCCATGCGCGCCATCACCTCGCGCGGCTTGATGGGCTTGGTCACGTAGTCCGCGCCCCCGGCGTCGAGCGCGGCCACCAGGTGCTCGGTCTCAGTGAGGCCGGTCATGAAGATGATCGGAATGGCAGCCGTGGCCGGGTCGGCCTTGAGTCGGCGGGCGACCTCGAAGCCGTTGATGCCGGGCATCACCGCGTCGAGCAGGATCACATCGGGCAGGGCCTGACGCGCACGGCGGATGGCGGACTCGCCATCAAGTGCGACCAGCACGGTGTAGCCGGCTTCGTCGAGCGCGTCGTGCAGCGGGGCGACGTTGTCGGGCACGTCGTCCACGATCAGCACCACCAGCGCGTCTGGCGGCGGCAGCTGCGCCGACTGGCGCTCTGGGAAGGGGGTATCGGTGCTCATGGAAGCGTGGCGCTTTGTTGCAGACGTTGCTCAATGGCCTCGAAACGGAACTCGCGCGCCAGCGTGCGCAGGCCCTGCGCAAAGTCGGCCTGCTCGGGGCGCTGGCGCACCCAGTCGTCGAGCCAGTTGACGATGCCCTTGTAGTAACCCAGTCGCACCAGCTCCAGCAGCGGCGCCAGCTCGGCCGCGCTGCTGGCCGCCGGTGCCTGGGGCGCATGCGCCCGCTGCCCAGTCTGCACTGCACCCTCCGCAGTGACCCACTGAAGGCCCAGGCGCTGCCCCAGCCAGGCCAGCAGGTCGTCGCGCCGCACCGGCTTGACGAAGAAGTCCTGCGGGCTGTGGCCCAGGTCGTTGTCCAGGCCCTTGTCGAAGGCGTTGGCCGAGACGATGGCCAGCGGCACCCCACCCCAGTCGCGGGCGCGCAGGCGGCGCAGAGTTTCCCAGCCATCGATGCCGGGCATGGCGAGGTCCATGAAGATGGCGTGGGGTGCGCCCTCGCCCGCCGGATTCAGCGCGTCGAGCATGGCCAGCGCGTCGTGGCCGCTGGTGGCGAGCAGCACCTCGAAGCCCAGCGGCTGAAGCCAGCGCGCAATCAGTTCGCGGTCGCTCTCTTCGTTGTCCACCACCAGCACGCGCCGGCGATCGCCCTCGTAGGCGGTGATCGAAGGCGCCACCGTCTCGCGCCGCACCACGGCGCCGTGCAGCTCGGGCAGGAACAGGCGCACGCTGAACACCGTGCCTTCGCCCAGGGTGCTGCGCACCGTCATCTCGCCGCCCATGAGGTCGGTCAGCATTTTTGCGATGGTCAGGCCCAGACCGGTGCCGGTGCCGGTGCTGCCCGTACCGGTCGCGGCAGCGGCCTCGGCCTGGCCGCGCGCGAAGGGTTCGAACACCCGGTCGAGTTCCTGCGCGGCCATGCCAGGGCCGGTGTCGTGCACCTCGAACACGGCCATCTCGCGCGCGTGCGCCACACGCAGCCGCACCTCGCCCTGGCGCGTGAACTTCACCGCGTTGCCCAGCAGGTTGATGAGGATCTGGCGCAGACGCTTCTCGTCGGCGCGCACGGCGTCGGGCAGGCGGCTGCCGCTTTCGAACGTGAAGCGCAGGCCCTTGGCCGCGGCCTGCAGCTCGAACATGCTCGCCACCTCCTGCATGGCGTCGGCAAAGGCCATGGGTTTCACATCGAGCTTGAGCTTGCCGGACTCGATGCGCGCGATGTCCAGCGTGCCTTCGATCAGCGACAGCAGGTGTTCGCCGCCGCGGTGGATGACCTTGATGGCCTGCGCGCGGTGCGGCGCGATGTCGTCGTCTTCCTGCAGCAGCTGGGCGTAACCGAGGATGCTGTTGAGCGGCGTGCGCAGCTCGTGGCTGATGGTGCTGATGTAGCGGCTCTTGGCCTGGTTGGCCAGGTCGGCGGCCTGGCGCGCGCGCTGGAGCTGTTGATCGGTCTGGCGGTGCGACTCGATCTCGTGCATGAGCAGGCGCGTCTGGCGGTTCGACTCTTCCTGCGCCACCTCGCGGCTCTTGTGCGCCAGCACCAGCCACCAGGCCACCGTGGCCGCGATCAGCAGCAGCACGGCGTAGACCCGCAAGAAACCGGTGCGCAGCGCGGCATCGAGCAGGCTCGCGTCGGCCACGGCTTCGAGCCCCTGCCCGAGGCCTTGCACCTGCTGCCGGTACAAGAGCCCGAGCACCGCCGCGAGCACCGGCGCCACCACCAGCATCAGCAACAGGTAATGCGCCAGGCCTGCTTCTAGGTAAGGCCACATACGCTGCGGCAGCACCGTGCGCAAGGCGCCCTGCCACTGCTCGGAGAGGCGCGCGTGGGGTTTGCAGAGGTCGCCGCAGCGCGCATCGAGCGTGCAGCAGAGCGAACAGATGTGGCCTTGATACGCTGGGCAGTGCGCCATGTCGGGCGCTTCGTACTCGCGCTCGCAAATCACGCACTTGAGAACACCCCCCGCGCTGGACTTGGATGCACCCCCCGCGCCGCCTGCGGCGTCATCCCCCTCCAGGGGGGCAACACCCGCGGCCGGGCGAAGCCCGTTCCGCGGTGTTTCTGGGTGGCCTCCCCCTTTCACGTCGCATCCTTCGCACGATCTTCCTCCGCAGGTTTCGCTTTGTCGTGCGATGTAGTACTTCCCCTGCGTCGCCCATGCGATCAGCGGCGACGCCACCAGCGCCGTCACCATCGCAATCACCGCCGAAAACGCCTGCGCCGTGTCACCCATCAGGCCCATGTGGGCCGTGATCGACAGCGCCGAAGCCAGGCCCATGGCGCCCACGCCCACGGGGTTGATGTCGTACAGGTGCGCGCGTTTGAACTCGATGCCCGGCGGGCTCCAGCCCAGCGGCTTGTTGATCACCAGGTCGGCCACCACGGCCATGATCCAGGCGATGGCGAGGTTGCTGTAGAGCCCCAGCACCTCGCCCAGCGCGCGGAACACGTTCATCTCCATCAGCATGAAGGCGATCAGGGTGTTGAACACCACCCAGACCACGCGGCCCGGGTGGCTGTGCGTGAGGCGCGAGAAGAAGTTGCTCCAGGCCAGCGAGCCGGCATAGGCGTTGGTGACGTTGATCTTGAGCTGCGACACCACCACGAACAGCGCCGTCGCCACCACCGCCCAGCCGTAGTTCGGGAACACGTACTCGTAGGCCGCGAGGTACATCTGGTTCGGGTCCACGGCGCGGTCGGGCGGCACCATGTGGCTGATGGCCAGGTAGGCGAGCAGCGCGCCGCCCAGCATCTTGAGCACCCCCAGGATCACCCAGCCCGGCCCGCCGGCCAGCACGCCGGCCCACCAGCGCCAGGCCTTGCCATTTTCGGGCGCCGGCATGAAGCGCAGGTAGTCGGCCTGCTCGCCCATCTGCGTGATAAGCGCGATGCCGACCGTGAGAGCGGCACCAAACAGGTGCCAATCAAAGACTGCGCCCGCACCAGACTCGCCACCGTAATGCACCACATTGGAGAATGCACCAGGATCGAGCATCCACACCGCCACGAAGGGCACCAGCATCATCACCAGCCACAGCGGCTGGGTCCAGACCTGGAAGCGGCTGATGACCGAAACCCCGTAGGTCACCAGCGGGATCACCACCAGCGCGCAGATCAGGTAGCCCCAGGCCGGTGGGATGTCCAGCGCCAGCTCCAGCGCGTAGGCCATGACCGCCGCTTCGAGCGCGAAGAAGATGAAGGTGAACGAGGCGTAGATCAGCGAGGTGATGGTCGAGCCGATGTAGCCAAAGCCAGCGCCGCGCGTGAGCAGGTCCATGTCCACGCCGTAGCGCGCGGCGTAGATGCTGATGGGCAGGCCGGCCAGGAAGATGATCAGTCCTGTGACCAGGATGGCCCAGAACGCATTGACAAAGCCGTACTGCACCAGCAGCGTGGCGCCCACCGCTTCCAGGATCAGGAACGAGGCGGCACCAAACGCCGTGTTGGCCACGCGCCATTCGCTCCACTTGCGAAAGCGCTGCGGTGTGTAGCGCAGCGCGTAGTCTTCCATCGTCTCGCTGCCGACCCAGCTGTTGTAGTCGCGGCGCACCTTGATGATGCGTTGTGGCGCCGGGTCATTGCCCCCACTCTCCGCCGCTGCGCGGGTCGCTGCCCCCCGCGGGGGCTGATCCACCTTGGGGCGGCCCGGCGGTGGATCGATGGGGGCAGTGATGGCGGGCTCGGAATTCACCCGGGGCTTTGTGCAGCTTTCATGCCACGGCTGTTTGCATCACAGGCTTCTGCGAAACTGCAACGTCCATCACCGGTCGGACACCTTCAGCATGCGACAACTCTCCCCCCAGGGTCAGCAGACCCTCAACGACATCGCCCAGCGCCACGGCTTCAGTTTTGAAGCCACGCTCTCCATGCTCGAATCCGTGATCAACGGCAACGGCAGCATGGCCCAGTTCAACCACCCCGAATTCAGCGGTTCGGGCCAGTGGATGCGCGGCGGCATGACCATGGTGTCGGACATGTTCAACAACTACCTGAAGGGCCGGGTCGACAACCTGTGCAGCGAGCTGTCCGACCTGATCGCCAACCAGCCCGACCTGCTGCGCAGCGGCAGCTTTCAAAGCCAGAGCCAGGGCGGCAGCGCCTACAACCAGATCCAGGCCAACCACGCTGGCGATGGCCTGCAAAGCCAGAGCGACAACGGCTTTGGCGCCAACAGCCTGTTTGTGCCGCCCGCACCCGGCACCAGCGGCGACTGGTGGCCCGCCGACCTGCGCTGGCCCAACAGCACCGGCGCCCAGAACAACGTGCGCTACGCCTATTTCGCGCAGGCGCGGCGCCTGGCGATCGAAGTCCATGGCTCGGTGACGGTGTACGACACGATGGACCACCAGATCGGCGGTTTTTCGCAGCAGCAATCCGCCGGCGGCACGCTGTCGTTCTCCAGCCAGTACGGCCTGATCGACGTGGCCAGCCTGCCCGTGGTCTCGCGCGACGGCATGGCCGTGCCAGCCCAGGCGCCGCTGTCAGGCGGCTTCCAACCCAACAACCCACCCGACACCGGTTCGCCAGACATCTTTGCAGCCATCGAACGCCTGGCCGGCCTGCACGCCAAAGGCCTGCTGACCGACACCGAATTCAGCACCAAGAAGGCCGAGCTGCTGGCCCGCCTTTGAGGGGAAGGGCACGGAATTTGCTCGACAGCATCATCAACCGACCGCCGAACGCCCCATGGAACTCACCCCCCGAGAGAAAGACAAGCTGCTGATCTTCACCGCCGCCCTGCTGGCCGAGCGGCGCAAGGCGCGTGGCCTGAAGCTCAACTACCCCGAGGCCGTGGCCCTGATCAGCGCCGCGGTGATGGAAGGCGCCCGCGACGGCAAGACCGTGGCCCAGCTCATGAGCGAAGGCCGCAACGTGCTCACGCGCGCCGACGTGATGGAGGGCATTGCCGAAATGATCCCGGACATTCAGGTGGAGGCCACGTTCCCGGATGGCACCAAGCTGGTGACGGTGCACGATCCGATCGTTTAACTCCCCGCGCCGCAGTATTTGACCCACCCCTGCCGCGCTGCGCGCGCCCCCCTCAAGGGGGCGATGCGAGTGGACCGGCGAAGCCGGTTCCACCGCATCCTTGAACCAGACACTTCCCTCGACTGTTATCTCTTCTGGAGTACTCGATGAAATCTCAATCACTGCTCGCGATCGCCGCCTTGACCGCCCTGCCCGCCTTCGCCCACGATGGTCATGGCCTGTTCGGCAGCCACTGGCACCCCACCGACGCGCTGGGTTTTGTGGCGGTGGCTGGCCTGATCGCGCTGGCGGTCTGGCTGTCGAAGAAGTGAGGGGCGGCCATGATCCCCGGTGAATACTTGGTGGACGCGGGCGAACACGACCTCAACCCCGGCCGCCGCACGCTCACGCTGGTGGTGCAGAACACCGCCAACCGGCCGGTGCAGGTGGGCTCGCATTACCACTTTGCCGAAACCAACGCCGCGCTGAGCTTCGATCGCGTCGCCGCGAAAGGCATGCGCCTGAACATCGCGGCCGGCACCGCCGTGCGCTTCGAGCCCGGACAACAACGCACGGTGGAGCTGGTGGACTTTGCGGGCGACCGCGTCGTCATCGGCTTTCGCGGGCTGGTGCAAGGCAAAGCATGACGCCCCCACTTTCATCACTGCGTGTATTCACTGCCCCCCCCCCGAGGGGGCGCGCGCCTGCCTTGGGGCGGCCCGGCGGCTGGCGCCGTTTAAGAGAACACAGAAAGAGCTGAGACCATGGCAAGCATTCCTCGCAGCGCCTACGCCGACATGTTCGGCCCCACCGTCGGCGACCGTGTCCGCCTGGCCGACACCGGCCTGATCGTGGAAGTGGAAAAAGACTTCACCCTGGCTGCGGGCGGCTACGGCGAAGAAGCCAAGTTTGGCGGCGGCAAGACCATCCGCGACGGCATGGCGCAGTCGCAAAGAACCCGTGCCGAAGGCGCGGTGGACACGGTGCTGACCAACGCGCTCATCATCGACCACTGGGGCATCGTCAAGGCCGACATCGGCCTCAAGGGCGGCAGCATCGTGGCCATCGGCAAGTCGGGCAACCCCGACACCATGCCCGGCGTGGACATCGTCATCGGCCCGGGCACCGAGGTCATCAGCTGCGAGGGCAGCATCGTCACCGCCGGCGGCATCGACAGCCACATCCACTTCATCTGCCCGCAGCAGATCGACGAGGCCCTGGCCTCGGGCGTGACCACCATGCTCGGCGGCGGCACCGGCCCGGCCACCGGTACCTTCGCCACCACCTGCACACCCGGCCCCTGGCACATCGAGCGCATGCTGCAGGCGGCCGACGGCTTCGCCATGAACCTGGGCTTTCTGGGCAAGGGCAACGCCAGCCAGCCGGCGCCGCTGCGCGAGCAGGTCGAGGCCGGCGCCATCGGCCTCAAACTGCACGAAGACTGGGGCACCACGCCGAGCGCCATCAGCAACTGCCTGGACGTGGCCGAGGAGACCGACACCCAGGTGGCGATCCACTCCGACACGCTCAACGAATCGGGTTTCGTGGAAGACACCATCGCCGCCACCAAGGGCCGCACGCTCTGCGCCTTCCACACCGAAGGCGCGGGCGGCGGCCACGCGCCCGACATCATCCGCGTGGTCGGCGAGGCCAACTTCCTGCCCTCCTCGACCAACCCGACCATGCCCTACACCGTCAACACGCTCGACGAACACGTCGACATGCTGATGGTCTGCCACCACCTGGACGCGTCGATTCCGGAAGACCTGGCCTTCGCCGAAAGCCGCATCCGCCGCGAGACGATTGCGGCCGAGGACATCCTGCACGACATGGGCGCGATCAGCATCATGAGCAGCGACAGCCAGGCCATGGGCCGCGTCGGCGAGGTGGTGATCCGCACCTGGCAGACGGCCGACAAGATGAAGAGCCAGCGCGGCACGCTGCCCGAAGACAGTTCACGCAACGACAACTTCCGCGTCAAGCGCTACATCGCCAAATACACTATCAACCCGGCCATCGCGCACGGCATGTCGCACATCGTGGGTTCGCTCGAAGTCGGCAAGTGGGCCGACCTCGTGGTCTGGAAACCCGCCTTCTTCGGCGTCAAGCCCGCCCTGGTCTTGAAGGGCGGCAGCATCGCGCTGGCCGCCATGGGCGACCCGAACGCCTCGATACCGACACCTCAGCCGGTGCACTACCGGCCGCAGTTCGGCGCTTTCGGCAGCGCACTCGCGAAAGGCAGCCTCACTTTCGTTTCGCAGGCCGGCCTGCGCGCGGGCGTGGGCGAGCGCTACGGCCTGCAGAAAGCCACCGTGGCGGTGCAGAACTGCCGCAGCGTCACCAAGACGAGCATGGTGCACAACAGCTACCTGCCGAAGATGGAGATCGACCCGCAGCGCTACACCGTGCGCGCCGACGGCGTGCTGCTGACCTGCGAGCCCGCCAGCAAACTTCCGATGGCTCAGCGATACTTCCTGTTCTAGAACTTTATCGCTCGTATTTTTATGCTTCAAGCTTCCAAGCTCATCCCGCAAGGCCAGGGTCTCGCCCCGGTGCTGGTGCGCCGCGCCGCGCACCTGGAGCTGGACTGGGATGTGCGCCAGAAAAGCCGTTTCGACGCCACCGCCTCCAACGGGCGAACGGTGGGCGTGTTCTTGCCGCGCGGCAGCGTGGTGCGCGGCGGTGACGTGCTGATCACGCAGGACGGCTCACTCATCCGCGTGGTCGCCGCGCCGCAAACCGTGCTGAAGATCACCGCCTGCACCGCGCACGATCACCACCACGAACACAGCGGCGCCTTCGACCTCATGCGCGCCGCCTACCACCTGGGCAACCGCCACGTGCCCATCGAACTGCAACCCGACCACCTCAAGATCGAACCCGACCACGTGCTGGCCGACATGCTGCGGGCCATGCACCTGACCGTGGCCGAGGTGCGCGAACCGTTCGAACCCGAGGGCGGCGCCTACGGGCAGCAGCACGCCGGCGGGCACGGCCATGCCCATGGCGACCAGACCCATACCCATGGTCACGACCACCATGCGCACGGGCACGACCACGCCGCTGGACATGGACACGGCTGAGGCCGGCGCCGGCTCGTCACCGCGCTCGGCCGCGGGTTTGCTGCAGATCCTGTGGCTGGCCTCACCGGCCTTGCCGGTGGGCGGTTTCTCCTACTCCGAAGGTCTGGAAGCCGCGGTCGACGCGGGCCTGGTGAGCGACGAGGCCAGCGCAGCCCGATGGCTCATCGACCAGTTGCACCTGGGCCTGGCCAGGACCGACCTGGCCGTGGTGGCCCAGGCCATCCCCGCCTGGCGCGCCGACGATCTGGCCCGCATCCAGGCACTCAACGCCTGGGTGCTGCAAACCCGCGAAACGTCGGAGTTCCGCCTGCAGACCGAACAGATGGGCCGCTCACTGCTGGAGTGGGCGCGCAATCTGGGCGAGCTCGGCGCGGGCGTGTTTCAGCGCCTGCAGTCGGCCGGGCTCAACCCCGCCAGCTACCCCGTGGCCATGGCCTGTGCCGCCGCCAGCACCGATGCCAGCGTGCGCGACAGCGTCATCGGATTCGCCTTCGGCTGGGCCGAAAACATGGTGCAGGCGGCCATCAAATCCGTGCCGCTGGGCCAGAGCGCGGGCCAGCGCATGCTGGCGCGGCTGGCGCGCGAGATCCCCATCGCGGTGGACCACGCGCTCGGATTGACCGACGACACGCGCCAAGCCTTCACGCCCCTGCTCGCCATCCATTCGGCGCGCCACGAAGTCCAATACTCCAGACTCTTCCGGTCCTGATTTCCCCGTTCGGCCTGAGCCCGTCGAAGCCCCCACCAAGGTACATCCCATGAGCGCCCTGCACCACATCCCGAACCGCACCAAACACCTGCCCCCGCTGCGCGTGGGCATTGGCGGCCCGGTCGGCTCCGGCAAGACCACGTTGCTCGAAATGCTCTGCAAGGCGATGCGCGATCAGTACGATCTGATTGCCATCACCAACGACATCTACACCAAGGAAGACCAGCGCCTGCTGACCGTCAGCGGCGCACTGCCGGCGGACCGCATCATGGGTGTGGAGACCGGCGGCTGTCCACACACCGCGATCCGCGAAGACTGCTCCATCAACCTCGAAGCCATCGACCGCATGCTGGCGGAACACCCCAACGCCGACATCGTGTTCGTGGAGAGCGGTGGCGACAACCTGGCCGCCACCTTCAGCCCCGAACTGAGCGACCTCACCATCTACGTGATCGACGTCGCCGCGGGCGAAAAGATTCCGCGCAAGGGCGGCCCCGGCATCACCAAGAGCGACCTCTTTGTCATCAACAAGACCGACCTCGCGCCCCACGTGGGTGCCGACCTGGAGGTGATGAAGGCCGACACCGCCCGCATGCGGCCCGACGCGGCACGCCGCCCTTGGGTCATGACCAACCTCAAGACCCGGGAAGGCGTGGCCGAGGTGGTGCGCTTCATTGAGACCCGCGGCATGCTGCGCCAGGAAACCCCGGTCAGCGAAACGACCACCGCCTGATTCCCGGGCGTGGGTCTGCGATCCGGCAGGCCACAGGCTAAAATCCCGGTCGCAACAACCGCATCCGGAGACTTGGGTGAGTGGTTTAAACCAGCAGTCTTGAAAACTGCCGACGGGCAACCGTCCGTGAGTTCGAATCTCACAGTCTCCGCCACCCGGCCTCAGCTTCCGGGGCCGCCCGGGCAGTCCGGTGCCACTGCCCACACCACCACCCGTCGCCGCCTTGCCGCCGGCATCGACCGTGGCCCCGATGTCCCGGACCCGCCCGACTCCGCTCGATGCGAGATGGAAGTTGTTTTGAATCAACGACTTACAAACTGAACACCCAGGTCGATGGCCAACTCTCGGGTGGCCTTCAACCCCCGATAGCCCCCTGGCATGGAGGCCATGGAACTATTCAATTAGCACTCACTCATATGGAGTGCTAATATTTGAGAAAGACCAACCTGAGGAGGGTTCTTCTATATGACCACTGCACTACTTGCACCCACCGCCCTGCCGTCCGCCACACTGGCCGTGGCCAGCCCGTGGGCGAGCCGTTCGCTGACGCTGCCCGCGCTGGGCAACCTGGACGCCTACATTTCGGCCGTCAACCGCATGCCGCTGTTGACGCTGGAAGAGGAACAGGGCGCTGCGCGCCGCCTGCGCGACCACAACGATATCGACGCTGCCGGGCAGCTGGTGATGTCGCACCTGCGGCTGGTGGTGTCGATCGCCCGCCAGTACCTGGGTTATGGCCTGCCGCACGGCGACCTGATCCAGGAGGGCAACGTCGGCCTGATGAAAGCGGTCAAGCGCTTCGATCCCGAACAGGGCGTGCGCTTGGTGAGCTACGCCATGCACTGGATCAAGGCTGAGATCCACGAGTACATCCTGAAGAACTGGCGTATGGTCAAGGTGGCGACCACCAAGGCCCAGCGCAAGCTGTTTTTCAACCTGCGCTCGATGAAACAGGGCTTCCGTGCCGAAGCGCTGGACGGCGACACGCACCGTGAAGCGTTTTCGGATGGCGAAGTGGACTTGGTCGCTCGCGACCTGAAGGTCAAGCCGGAAGAAGTGCGCGAAATGGAAACACGGCTTTCCGGCGGCGACGTGGTGCTGGACCCGAGCCCGGGCGATGACGGTGAAGACAGCTTCGGTCCCATTGCCTTCCTGGCCGACGCGACGCACGAACCCACGGCAATGATCGAGTCGGCGCAGCGCGACGTGCTGGCCACCGAAGGCATCGCCACCGCCATGAGCGAGCTCGACGACCGTTCGCGCCGCATCGTGACCGAGCGCTGGCTCAAGGTGAACGATGACGGCTCGGGCGGCATGACGCTGCACGAACTGGCGGCCGAATACGGTGTGAGCGCCGAGCGCGTGCGCCAGATCGAGGTCGCGGCCATGAAGAAGATGCGCAAGGCGCTGGCCGCTTTCGCCTGACGCCAGCGGCTCCACACTCAAAGAATGCCCCGGATGGCCACCGTGCCGTCCGGGGCTTTTTTCTGTCTGACCCTGTGGTCAAACGGCTGCAACCGCGTCGATAAGCGGGGGCTACGCCAACTTTGCACGCTGCGCGCTTCCGGCCGCACGCCACAATCCGGGCATGCCGACCCCGCTCCAGGCACCTCTCACCTCCAGCGCTCCTCTTTCCAGACCGCGAAGGGCCTGGTTTTTTCTGCTGACCTGTCTGGTCTGGCTGGCGCTGTCGCCATCGGGCGGGCCCTTCGCAGCGCACACCCCCGGCAGCACCTCCACACCGGTGGTGGTGCTCGACGGCGAGCAGTCCAGCGTGCCGCTGGCGGGGCGCAGCACCTGGTGGGTGGATGCGTCGGGCCAATCCAGTGTGCGGGAGGTCGCGCAGCGGTACGCTGAACTGCCCTTTGTGGTGCGCGACAGCCTGCACCGCGTGCGCCTGACCGGCGATGCGGCGCTGTGGGTGCGCTTCGACGCCTGGACGCAAGACAGCCGTTCGCACTGGGAGCTGGAACTGGCCCGCTCGGGCACCGACCGCATCAGCCTGCACCACCAGCGCGCCGACGGCAGCTGGCTGGAACAGCACGCGGGCGACAGCCTGCCGGTGAAGGACTGGGCGTCGCCCGACCGCTATCCGGTGTTTGCGCTGGAACCCCGAGTGGACGGCCCGGTGACCTACTGGGTGCGGATCCAGCACGCGCGGGTCCCGTTTTCGGGTGAGCTGGTCGTGCACAGCCACAGCCGCTTGCGCGAGCAACGCATGTTGCAGCAGTTCCTGCTCGGCGGGTATTTCGGCATGGCCATGCTGCTGACAGCCATCGCGGTGGTCAACGGGCTGGTGTTTCGGGACACCAGCTTCGGGGCCTACGCCATCTACATCACCTTGCTCGGGCTGTCGCTGGCGGCGTCTCTGGGGGTGGGGGGTCAATTTCTGTGGCCCAACGCACCATACCTGAACGGTTCGGCCGAGTTCGTTCTGCTGCCGCTGGCGGCCGTTGCAGGCCTGCTGTTTGTGCGCCATGTCGTGCAGCCACGCCGCATCGGCCGCTGGCTGGACCGCATCTCGCTGGCGCTGGCGGCCGTCTTGCTGGTGCTGGTGGTCTGGGACCAACTGGTGCTCGATCAGTGGAGCTTTCAGGCCATCAACGTGGCAGGGTCGCTGACCATGGCCGTGGTCTACGCCATGCTCTGGGCCGCCTGGCGCACCGGGGACCGCTGGGTGCGCTGGATCGCACTGGGCATCCTGCCGGTCCTGCTGGCCGGCGCGCTGCCGGTGCTGCGCAACTTCGGCCTGATGTCCTCGGGCTTTCTGTCCCAGTACGGCATGGTGATCGCCGCCGCCATCGAGGCCCCGCTGCTGATGTACGCGCTGCTGCAACGCTCGTCCATGCAACACGAGGCGCAGGCGCGGGCCAAGGCGCTCGCCCTGACGGAACCGCTCACCGGCCTGACCAACCGCCACAACTTCATGCTGCGCCTGCACGAGAGCCTGATCCGGGCCCAGCGCTACCGCCACCACAGCGCGCTGCTGCTGATCGACCTGGACAACCACGCCTGGTTCGTGCAGGAGCACGGCCGCGAGGTGGCCGACCGCGCCCTGGTGCTCACCGGCTCGCTGCTGCGCTCGGTCGCACGCGATGTGGACACCGCCGCCCGCGTGGATGACCGCAGCTTTGCCCTGTTGATGGAAGGACCGGTCCGGTCGGCGCAGGCGGTGGCCGCGGCCACGAGCATCGTGGCGGGCGGCCTGCGCCCGTCTTCGCAACTGCCCGTGGGCACCACGCTGCGCTGCAAGGTGGTGGTGGCCCTGCTGCCCGAAGAGACGCTGGGTCTTCAGGAAAACGCCCAGGCACACCTGGACTGGCTGCGCATCACACTGGACGAGTTGAAGAACACCCCGCGCAAGAGCATCCAGACGTTGAACTGCTGAGGCCGCTCATGCCGTTTTGCATTCAGCGTGAAAACCAGGCTGAACAACGCCGTTATCGCTTTGAAGGCAAAACGGCATCAGTTGCTCCACTGCACCGGAGCGCAACCCGCGACGCATGAAACAGCGCCACCCAGGGGCGCCGAAGGTCCGGCTTTGCCGGCCCAAGGGGCCGTCCCCCCTCCAAGCCGAAGGCGCCAGGGAGGGGGGAAGCCGCGCAGCGGCGCAGGGGGGTGTTTCCCTTCAGGGCTTGAGCTCGACCAGTTCGATGGTCGGCATGACAGCCAGACGCGCCGGCAAACCGATCGTCCCGATGCCAGGCGTGACCAGCAGCGTCCCCGCCGGGGTGTTGTAGAGGCCGTTCCACCAGGGTTGCCGCGTGTTCGTGTTGCGCAGCACCCAGGGGGTGAGACCCGGAATCCAGATCTGTCCGCCGTGCGTGTGTCCGGCCACCGAGAGGTGGGCCGCACCCGGCGGCAGCAGCGCCACCGTGTCCGGCTGGTGGGTCACCACCAGGCGGTTGCCCGGACCGGTGGCTGATCCGGACGGCTCAGGCCAGAACGCGCGAATCTGCGCGTCGGGCCGGCCACCCCAGCCATCGTCCAGGCCCACCAGCTCCCAGCCCTTCCAGGCGACGCGCCGGCCTTCCAGTAATTGCACGCCATGGGTCCGCAGCGCCTCGCGCAGCGGTTCGGTCAGGTCCGGGCCGGGAGCCTCGACATCGTGGTTACCGAGCACGCCGAACACCGGATGCCGGATCCCTGCGAGCGGGGCCAGACCGGTCTTCAAGTCCAGGGGGGGTTCATGGGTCCAGTCGCCAGCCACCAGCACCGCGTCCACCTCCAGCGCATTGAGCTGGCGCACCAGGCGTTCGAGCTGGTGATCGCGAAAGAACAGTCCCCAGTGGATGTCGGCAATGACGGCCAGGCGCACCGGCTGGACGCCCGGGGGCAAGCCGGTGATCGTCGTCTGCCGCACCCGTGAAAGTCCGGGTTCCACCAGCGAGGACCACAGGCCCACCACCACCAGCAAGGCCGCCACCCCGGCTTTCCAGCGCAGGAACCCGCGCCCCGTCACTGTGACCCCCACCAGGCCGATCAGCAGGAAAGGCCCGGCCAGCCGGGGCGCCCAGTAGAGCCAGAGCATCACCAAGTTGCGCAACCAGAAACCCGGCGTGTGCCAGCGGTCCCGGTAATCCCAGAGGCTGACGGCCAGCGCCAGCACCAGGCCCAGCACAAACAGCCGCCAGACCCAGCGCAGCGCCCAACTCATGGGCGGCATGTTGCGACTTGGGTCAAGCCTCGCGGCGCAGCGCCGGGAACAGAATCACGTCGCGGATGCTGGGGCTGTCGGTCAGCAGCATCATCAGGCGGTCGATGCCGATGCCGCAGCCACCGGCGGGCGGCATGCCGTATTCGAGCGCGCGGATGAAGTCGGCGTCGTAGTACATCGCCTCTTCGTCGCCGCCGTCCTTGGCCGACACCTGCGCGTGGAAGCGCGCGGCCTGGTCTTCGGCGTCGTTCAGCTCGGAGAAGGCGTTGCCGAACTCGCGACCGGTGATGTAGAGCTCGAAGCGCTCGGTCACTTCCGGACGGTCGTCGTTGGCGCGCGCCAGCGGCGAAATTTCCGTCGGATGCTCCATGATGAAGGTCGGGTTCCACAGCTTCTCTTCCACCGTCTCTTCGAAATACAGCACCTGCAGGCTCGCCAGGCTGCGGCCGCTGAGCTGGTGTTTCTGTTCCGACAGGCCCAGCTTTTTCAGCGCAGGAATCAGCCACTCGGCGCTGTCCACGCCTTCGCCGGCCTCGGTGTATTTCAGGATCGCTTCGCGGATGGTCAGGCGTTCAAACGGCGAGTACACGTCCACCGGCTTGCCGTTGTAGCTCAGCGGTGTGTCGCCGTGCACCTGCTTCACCACGTGGCGGATCAGCTGCTCATTGAAGTCCATCAGGTCGTGGTAGTTCCAGTACGCCGCGTAGAACTCCATCATGGTGAACTCGGGGTTGTGGCGGACGCTGATGCCTTCGTTGCGGAAGTTGCGGTTGATCTCGAAGACGCGATCGAAACCGCCGACCAGCAGGCGCTTCAGGAACAGCTCGGGCGCGATGCGCAGGAACATCTCCTGATCGAGCGCGTTGTGGTGCGTCTTGAACGGCTTGGCGTTGGCGCCGCCGGGAATGGGGTGCAGCATCGGCGTTTCCACTTCCAGGAAACCGTGGCTCACCATGAAGTCGCGGATGCTGGAGAGCGCATGGCTGCGCGTGACGAAGCGCTTGCGCGCACTCTCGTCGGTCATCAGGTCCACATAACGCTGGCGGTACTTGATTTCCTGGTCGTGGATGCCGTGGAACTTGTCCGGCAGCGGGCGCAGGCTCTTGGTGATCAGGCGGATCTTGTCGGCGTGGATGGTGAGTTCGCCGGTGCGCGTGCGCATCAACACGCCTTCGGCCGCCACGATGTCGCCCAGGTCCCAGTGCTTGAAGGTGTTGAGAGCGACCTCGCCGACGCTGTCGGTGTTCAGGTAGATCTGGATGCGGCCACCCGAGGGGCCGAACGATGCGTCCTGCAAGGTGGCGAAGCTGGCCTTGCCCATGACGCGCTTGAGCATCATGCGGCCCGATACGCAGGCGCGCACCGGGTTGGCTTCGAGCGCTTCCTTGGTGGCCTCGCTGTGCGTAGCAAACAGCGCCTCGGCCTTGTCCACCGGCTTGAAGTCGTTCGGGAACGCCACGCCCTCGCCACGCTGCTGCGCCTCGCGCAGGGCCTTGAGCTTCTCGCGCCGCTCCGCAATCAGCTGGTTGTCGTCGGTGGCGGGGGTGGCGTGGGCGTGTTCGGTGGTCATGGTGTGGGGCAATGAAGAACGGCTTGCGCCCAAAAAGCGCAACCCGTCATTGTAAGTTCCCGAGCGAAGTGCCCCCAACCCAGAACGCTTTGGTCCCGGCTTAGCCGGGCCGCATCGCGTTGCCCCCTTGCAAGGGGGTCGCGCGCAACGCGGCGGGGGTCAGTGTCCCAAGTAAGCTTCGCGGACCTTCGGATCCACCAGCAGATCCTGGCCGGTGCCCGTCATGGTGATTTCACCCGAATCCATCACATAGCCTCGGTTGGCGATCTGCAGCGCGCGCTGGGCGTTCTGCTCCACCAGCAGGATGGTGACGCCCTGGGCCGACACATCGCGCACCACCTCGAAGATCTTGTCCACCATGATGGGCGACAGTCCCATGGACGGTTCGTCGAGCAGCAGCACCTTGGGCTGGCTCATGAGTGCACGCGCCATCGCCAGCATCTGCTGCTCGCCACCGCTCATGGTGCCGGCGAGCTGGTCCTTGCGCTCCTTCAGGCGCGGGAAGATGCCGAACATGCGCTCGATGTCGTTGGCGATGCCCGCCTTGTCCTTGCGGATGTAGGCGCCCATCTGCAGGTTTTCGGTGATGGTCATGCGGGTGAACACGCCGCGGCCTTCCGGCACCATGGCCAGGCCCAGCTTGACCAGATCCCAGGCGCCACGGCCCTTGATGCTCTGGCCCAGGTATTCGATGTCGCCGCCTTCAAAGGCCAGCGAACCGGTGACGGCCTTCATGGTGGTGGTCTTGCCCGAGCCGTTGGAGCCGATGAGCGAGATCAGCTCGCCTTCCCGCACTTCCAGATCGACACCCTTGACCGCCTTGATGCCGCCGTAAGAGACCTTCAGGCCGCTGATTTTGAGTAGTGTGTTTGCCATGTTCTTGTGTCCTCAGCTGCCGCCCGTGCCCAGGTAGGCCTCAATCACCTTCGGATCCCGCTGCACATCCGCCGGGGTTCCCGACGACAGCTGCTTGCCGTAGTCGAGCACGGTCACGCGGTCACACAGGCCCATCACCAGCTTCACGTCGTGTTCGATCAGCAGGATGGTGCGGTTGTCCTTGCGGATGCGGTCGATCAGTTCGCGCAGCAACACCTTTTCGGTCGCGTTCATGCCGGCGGCCGGCTCGTCCAGCGCGATCAGCTGGGGATCGGTGGCCAGGGCGCGCGCGATCTCCAGGCGGCGCTGGTCGCCGTAGCTCAGGGTGCGCGACTTGTAGTCCGCGAACTTGGCGATGCCCACGTATTCGAGCAACTCGCGAGCCCGATCCCTGATTTGCGCCTCTTCGCGCTTGAAACCCGGCGTGCGGAACACCGCACCGATCAGACCGGAGTGGGTGCGCACATGGCGGCCCACCATCACGTTTTCCAGTGCCGTCATTTCTGCAAACAGGCGGATGTTCTGGAAGGTGCGTGCGATACCGGCCTTGGCCACCTCGTGCACGGCCGAGGGCGTGTAGGGTTTTCCGGCCAGTTCAAACGTGCCGCTGTCGGGCGTGTACAGCCCGGTCAACACGTTGAAAAAGGTAGTCTTGCCCGCGCCGTTGGGGCCGATCAGGCCATAGACCTGACCGCGCTGGATTTCAATGCCGACATCGCTCAGGGCCTGCAGGCCACCGAAGCGTTTGGAGACGTTGGCGACTTTGAGAATGGTTTCAGACATGCGTGTTCTCTCTGCTCATTTCGCCAGCGATTTGCCGTGTTCCGGCGAAGGCCACAGGCCCTTCGGACGGATCAGCATCACCACCACCATGGCCAGCGCAATCAGCAGCTGGCGCAGAATTTCAGGGCCCAGGCGACCACCGGTCCACTCGGTCAGGGGCCCGGCCACGTGGCGCAGCACCTCGGGCAGGCCGGCCAGCAACAGGGCGCCCAGAATAACGCCAGGGATGTGGCCGATACCGCCCACCACCACCATCGCCACCACCATCACAGACTCCATCAGCGAGAAGGACTCGGGCGACACAAAGCGCTGGAACGAAGCGAACAGCACGCCCGAGACACCACCAAACGTGGCCCCCATGCCGAAGGCCAGCAACTTCAGGTTGCGCGTGTTCAGGCCCATGGCCTTGGCCGCGATCTCGTCTTCACGGATGGCCATCCAGGCGCGGCCGATGCGCGAGTCCTGCAGGCGGTAGGAGAGGATCACCGCACCGACGACGAAAAACAGGAACAGGTAGTAATACAGCGTGACGGGCTGGAAGGTGTAGTCGCCGATGGTCAGGCGTTTGCCCAGGTCGAGGCCGAACACCGAAATGGTGTCGATCTGGCTGATGCCCTTGGGGCCGTTGGTGATGTTCACCGGGCGGTCCATGTTGAGCAGGAAGATGCGGATGATCTCGCCGAAGCCCAGCGTGATGATGGCCAGGTAGTCACCGCGCAACTTGAGCGTGGGCGCACCCAGGATGATGCCGACGAAGCCCGCGATCGCCGCGGCCAGGATCATCACCAGCCAGATGCTGATGTGGATGCCGTTGGGGAACATGGCTGCGATGGCCGGGAAGGTGTCGGTGAGGTGGGGCGAACCCACCAGCGCGAAGATATAGCCTCCCACGGCGAAGAAGGCGATGTAGCCCAGGTCCAGCAGGCCGGCGTAGCCGACCACGATGTTCAGGCCCAGCGCCAGCAGCACATAGAGCAGGGCGATGTCGACAATGCGCACCCAGGAATTGCTTCCGGTCGATTGCAGCAGGATGGGCAGCAGCAGCAACGCGGCAGCGCCCAGCAGGAAGGCGATGAGTTTTCCGGATTTGGTGTTCATCATGATGTGTTCCTCGGCCCTCAGGCCCGGTCGGCCACACGCTCGCCCAGCAGACCGGACGGACGCAGCGTCAGCACCAGGGCCAGCACGATGAAGGCGAAGATGTCGGTGTACTGGCTGCCCAGCACGCCGCCGGTCAACTGGCCCAGGTAACCCGCGCCCAGCGACTCGATCAGACCCAGGGCGACGCCGCCCACCACGGCACCCGCGAGGTTGCCGATACCGCCCATGACCGCGGCCACGAAGGCCTTCAGGCCGGGCATGAAGCCCATGGCGTGCTGCACCGTGCCGTAGTTCGACGCCCACATCACGCCAGCGATGGCCGCGAGCATGGCGCCGATGATGAAGGTGGCGGAGATGACCACGTCGGGCTTGATGCCCATGAGGGCGGCCACGCGCGGGTTCTCGGCCGTGGCACGCATGGCGCGGCCCAGGTTGGTGCGGTTGACCAGCCACATGAGGAACGCCAGCGTGATGACCGTCGTGGCCAGGATGGTGATCTGTGTCACCGAGATCACGGCGCCCCCGAACTCGATCGGCTCACGCGAAAGGGTCGAGGGGTACGACTTGGGATTCGGCGCCCAGATGATCATGGCAAAGGTCTGCAACAGCAGCGACATGCCGATGGCGGTGATCAGGGGCGCTAGCCGCGGTGAGTTGCGCAGTGGCCGATAGGCCAGCTTTTCGATCGCGTAGTTGAGGGCTCCGCAGACCACCATGGCGATCAGCGTGGCCACCAGCAACAGCAGCCAGCCCGGCATGTCCGCCCAGGCGCTCGACATCCAGCCGATCAGCGTCCAGCTGGTGAGCGCACCCACCATGAGCACGTCACCGTGCGCAAAGTTGATCAGGCCGATGATGCCGTACACCATGGTGTACCCCAGCGCCACCAGCGCATACATACTGCCCAGAACCAGACCATTGATGATCTGCTGCAGCAAAACGTCCATACAAACTTCTCCGTGTTTTTTCCAGCCGGGCGGGTGCCCGGTCTGTCTGCCTTGAGTTAGCAAAAAACCCGCCAGGCTCGACCTTGGAACAGGACAGACTGCGGGTTGGTGGGCGGATTGTAGCTAGGCGTTTCTGGGGGTCAGATGCGTGTAAGCCCTTATGCGGCGCGGGTTTACCCTGATTTTTGATTTCCCGGCGCGGCTGCATCAGCGCGATTCGCGTTTCATTAGTTATTTTGATTGTTCAGTTTTTTGAGTTCGCGCAGCTTATCGGCGATGCGGATTTCCAGCCCGCGCTCCACCGGACGGTAGAAATCAGGCCCGGCCATGCCATCGGGCAGGTAGCGTTCGCCCGCGGCGAAGCCACCCGCCTCATCGTGGGCGTACCGGTAGCCTTTTCCATAGTCCAGCTCTTTCATGAGCTTGGTGGGTGCATTGCGAAGGTGCATGGGCACCGGTCGCGTGCCGTCCTTCTTCACAAAGGCCTTGGCTTCGTTGAAGGCCTTGTAGACCGCGTTGGACTTGGGCGCCACGGCCAGGTAGACCACACATTCGGCCAGCGCCAGCTCGCCTTCCGGCGTGCCCAGGCGCTCGTACACCTCGGCCGCGTCCAGCGCCAGACGCAGCGCGCGCGGATCGGCCAGGCCAATGTCTTCACTGGCCATGCGGATGAAGCGGCGCGCCATGTAGCGCGGATCGGCACCACCGTCGAGCATGCGCACGAACCAGTAGAGCGCGGCGTCCGGGTCGGAGCCACGCACGCTTTTGTGCAGGGCGCTGATGGTGTCGTAGAACTGCTCGCCCCCTTTGTCGTAGCGGCGCATGCGCTCACCCAGCACACGCATCAGCCAGGCATCCGTCACCTCGGCGAGTTTTTCGCGCGTGGCCGCCACCGCCAGCGTCTCCAGCGTGTTGAGCAGGCGACGGGCATCGCCGTCGGCGTAGGCGATCAGGCGGTCCGCCGCAGCGGCTTCGACCGCGGGCACCGCCCCGATGCCTTGCGCCCGGGTGATGAGCTGGCGCAGATCATCCTCACCCAGCGGCTGCAGCACGTAGACCGCCGCGCGCGACAGCAGCGCCGAGTTGACTTCGAACGAGGGGTTTTCGGTGGTCGCACCGATGAAGGTGAACAGCCCGCTCTCCACGTGCGGCAGAAAGGCGTCCTGCTGGCTCTTGTTGAAACGGTGCACCTCGTCGACGAACACGATGGTGTGTTGGGTCTGAAGCCCATCGCGCGCGATCTGCGCCTGCTCCACCGCCTCCCGGATGTCTTTCACACCACCCAGCACCGCGCTGATGGTGATGAACTGCGCGTCAAAGGCGTCCGCCATCAAACGCGCGATGGTGGTCTTGCCCACGCCGGGTGGGCCCCAGAGGATGCAGCTGTGCGGCTGGCCCGACTCAAACGCGAGTCGCAGCGCCATGCCCTCGCCCAGCAGGTGCTGCTGCCCGATCACCTCGGCGAGCGTGCGCGGGCGCAGGCGCTCGGCCAACGGCGTGTGCGGCGCGGCGGGTGGACTCAAGGCGTCGTTTCCATCACAGAGGACGCGCTCAGGGACGGATCACGTCGGCACCGGCTGGCGGCTGAAAGCGAAACCGCTCTGCCTTCAGCGGCGCGTTGTCCTGCCACTGGTTGAACGTCAGCACCGAGCGCTGGCCCAGGCTGTCGGCGATCTCCAGCGCGGCCAACTGACCGGTGCGAAACCCCACACGCACGCTCTGCAACTGCCCGTCCTTGTTGCGCGGGCGGGCTTCCAGCCACTCCAGGCCATCCGCAGCAGGCGCCGCTTTGAGTTCAAACACCTCGGACAGGGCACGCAGGTCGGTACCCGCCGCGATCAGGGCGGCAGGCGTGCTGCCCAGCACGTCCTGCTGTTTGCGCGCGGTCACCTGGTTCAGGTCCACGTCGTACAGCCACAGCGTCTCGCCATCGGCCACGATGGTCTGCTCAAACGGCTTGGTGTACTCGAAACGGAAACGGTTCGGGCGCAGGAACTCGAAGCGCCCGCTGGACGTCTTGCGGCGCGCCACGGTTTCGCCGTTGCGCACCGGCGAGGTCACCACCTGGGTGAAGCCGGCCTGCGCGCTGCCCACCTCGCGCAGGAACTGCTCCAGGTCTTTCAGGCCGTCGGCCTGTGCGGGCAGGGCCGCGAATGTCAGCGCAGTGACCGCGGCCACAGTTGAAAGCAATTTATTGATCATGTTGGATGGGACCCGGCCACGGCCACAAGGTTCAGGCCCGTGCATCATTCGCTGCGCGAGGGCACCAGAATATCGCGTTGACCGCTGGAAGTCAGTGCACTGACCATGCCGGCTTTTTCCATGTCTTCGAGCAGGCGCGCGGCGCGGTTGTAGCCGATCTTCAGCTTGCGTTGCACGTAGGAGATGCTGGCCTTGCGATCTTTCAGCACGATCTCCACCGCCTGGTCGTACAGCGCATCTTTTTCGCTGCCGTCGCCACCGCCCTCGCCGAACATGTCGCCGCCCTCGCCGTCGCTCACCGGGCTTTCCAGCACGCCATCAATGTAGTTGGGCTCACCGCCCTGCTCTTTCAGATAGGCCACCACGCGGTGCACCTCTTCGTCGCTCACAAAAGCGCCGTGCACCCGCACCGGGAAGCCGGTGCCGGAAGGCATGTAAAGCATGTCGCCCATGCCCAGCAGGCTTTCGGCGCCCATCTGGTCGAGGATGGTGCGACTGTCGATCTTGCTGCTGACCTGGAACGACAGGCGGGTGGGAATGTTGGCCTTGATCAGGCCAGTGATCACGTCCACGCTGGGCCGCTGTGTCGCCAGAATCAGGTGGATGCCGGCGGCGCGCGCCTTTTGTGCCAGGCGGGCGATCAGTTCCTCGATCTTCTTGCCGACCACCATCATCAGGTCGGCCAGTTCGTCGATCACGACCACGATGTAGGGCAGGCGTTCGAGCGGCTCGGGCTGTTCGGGGGTCAGGCTGAACGGGTTACCGATGATTTCGCCGCGCGCCTTGGCCTCGTCGATCTTCACGTTGTAGCCCGCGAGGTTCCGCACACCCAGCTTGCTCATGAGCTTGTAGCGCTTCTCCATCTCGGCCACACACCAGTTCAGACCGTTGGCCGCGTGCTTCATGTCGGTGACCACGGGCGCGAGCAGGTGCGGAATGCCTTCGTAGACGCTCATCTCCAGCATCTTGGGGTCGATCAGCAAGAGGCGCACATCCTTGGCATCGGCCTTGTAAAGCAGCGACAGGATCATGGCGTTGATGCCGACCGACTTGCCCGAACCGGTGGTGCCGGCCACCAGGCAGTGCGGCATCTTGGCCAGATCGGCCACGATGGGCTGGCCACCGATGTCCTTGCCCAGACCCATGGTGAGCAGCGACTTGGCGTCGTTGTAGACCGGCGAGCCCAGGATTTCGCTCAACTTGATCATCTGCCGCTTGGCGTTGGGCAGCTCCAGCGCCATCAGGTTCTTGCCCGGAATGGTTTCGATCACACGAATCGACACCAGAGACAAGGAACGGGCCAGATCACGCCCCAGGTTCACGATCTGAGAGCCTTTGACGCCCGTGGCCGGTTCGATCTCGTAGCGGGTGATCACCGGGCCGGGCGCGGCAGCCACCACGCGCACGTCGACGCCAAAGTCCTTGAGTTTCTTCTCGATCAGGCGGCTGGTCATCTCCAGCGTCTGGCTGTCCACGCCCGCCTGGTGCAGCGGCGCACTGTCCAGCAGGTCCACCTGGGGCAGCTTGCTGTCGGGCATTTCGACGAACAGCGGCTTCTGCCGTTCCTTGGCCACGCGCTCACTTTTCGGCACATCCACCAGGGTGGGCTCGATCAGCACCGGGGTGGGATGGTGCTCTTCACTCTCGACGCGCTCGACCTTGACCACTTCTTCGCGCTCGCGCGCCGCCATTTCCCCGATGCGCTGGTCTTCGACCGCCTCGCGTTTTTCGCGGCGCGATTCAAACCAGTTGTCCAGCCAGGCGCCCAGGTGTTCGGCCCACTGGCCCCAGGAAAACCGGAACACCCTCGGCAGGCAGATCACGAGCAACGCCAGCATGCCCAACGCCGAACCGGTGAAACCCAGCCAGCGCACAACAACAGGCCCGAGCGCATGACCCAGCACGCCGCCCGCCGTGCCCGGCAGGTGCGGCTCCAGCCGGTACAGGCGACTCCATTCCAGCACCGCACTGGCGCTCAGCAAGACCAGCAGCGCCAGCACGTAGGCGAGACGACGCGCCCAAGGCGTTTGCCACCAGCGCACAGCCCCGGGCTCATCCCGCGAGACCGACTGGGCTTGCTGGCCACGCAAGCGCCCTGCCAACGCCGACAGCCAGGCCCGCAAACCGGCGAAAAAGCACCACCAGACCGACCAGCCCAACAGGTAGTAACTCGCATCGGCCAGCAGCGCACCCAGCTGGCCGCCCCAGTTGCCCACTTCGGACCGCGCCCCCGTCGTGCTCCAGGCCGGATCAACCAGCGAATGGCTCAACAACGCAAGCAACCAGAAAGCCAGCGCCGCAGCGCCCACCACCAGCCCGATTTCCTGCGTGAAACGGGCCACACCACCAGGCGCGGCTTGGGCCCGATCGGCGTTCAGTGTGTTGAGTGAATAGGTCATGGTCCTCGCTGCGGTTCGGCAGCAAGCTTACCCCAAGGCCACACGAGACAGGCACCGGCAAACCGGTAACACGTGTAGCGCGGGCGGGGAGAATCCGGGGTGCGGCCGGAGCGGCCACGCCGGACTTCAGCCCAGCGAGCTGAGCCGTTCCTTGATCACGGTAGCCCCGTCTTCGCCCACCTCGATGAAGCCCCGGTCCTCCAGGTCTTTCATGACCCGGCTGACCATTTCTCGCGATGCGCCGATCATCTTGGCCACATCCTGGCGAGACACCCGCTCCCGAATCACGAGCTGCCCATCCTTGTCGGGCCGCGCAAACTCCAGCAAGGCCCGGGCGACGCGGCCGTAGACGTCCATCAACGCCAGCGACTCGATCTTGCGGTCGGCGTGGCGCAGGCGCTGCACCAGACCCTTCATCACGGCGTAGGCCATGGATGTGTTCTCGGGCAGGCAACGGGCGAATTCAGGGCGCCCCAGGATCAGCACATCGGTCTGCACCTCGGCACGCACCGTGGCCGAATGCGGCTGGTTGTCGATCAGACTCATCTCGCCCACATAGTCGCCCGGGTTCATGGTGGCCAGGATGACTTCCCGGCCACGGGCATCGGTGGTCACCACGCGGGCGCGCCCCGTCAGCACGATGGCCAGAAAATTGGACTTCTTGCCCTGCTCAACGATGCACTCTCCGCGCTTGAAACGCCGTTTGGTGACCGCATCTGCGACGGACTCGGCCTGCGCCTGCGTCAGCGTGGAAAACAGCGGGACCCGGCGAATCAAATCCAGATTGGACAGGATGGACATGCGTATATACCTCTGGTCAGACTGCTGCCGCAGCGCTCTTCCATACAATGCTTTGAGTAGCCGATCGCCCGCCTGGCAAACGACGCCAGGCCCCGAACGCAACACAGCATCTCTCGACTCTAAACCACACACCCCCACTCTCTGACGGGGATTTGCACCATGAAGCACACCAAAGTACTTATTCTAGGTTCCGGCCCCGCGGGCTACACCGCTGCAGTGTATGCGGCACGGGCCAACCTGAATCCGGTGCTCATCACCGGGATTGCCCAGGGTGGCCAGCTCATGACCACCACCGACGTGGACAACTGGCCCGCCGACGTGGACGGTATCCAGGGCCCTGAGCTGATGCAGCGCTTCCAGGCCCACGCCGAACGCTTCAAGACCGAGATCGTGTTCGATCACATCAATGCGGTCGACTTTTCCAAGCGGCCTTTTGTGCTCAAGGGCGACAGTGGTGAATACAGCTGTGATGCGCTGATCATCGCGACCGGCGCTTCGGCCAAGTACCTGGGCCTGCCCTCGGAAGAAGCCTTCATGGGAAAGGGCGTGTCAGGTTGCGCCACCTGCGATGGCTTCTTCTACCGCGAACAGGACGTGGCCGTGGTGGGCGGCGGCAACACCGCCGTCGAAGAAGCCCTGTACCTGTCGAATATCGCCCGCAAGGTCACCCTGGTGCACCGCCGCGACACGTTCAAGGCCGAACCCATCCTGGTCGACAAGCTGATGGAGAAGGTCGCCGCGGGCAAGATCGAGCTCAAGACCCATTTCACGCTCGACGAGGTGCTGGGCGACCAGAGCGGCGTGACCGGCGTGCGCCTGAAAAGTGTGAAGACCGGCGAGACCGAAGACCTCGTGCTCAAGGGCTGTTTCATCGCCATCGGCCACAGCCCCAACACCGATATCTTCAAAGGCCAACTCGAGATGCAAGACGGTTACATCGTCACGCAATCCGGGCTGAAGGGCATGGCCACCATGACCAGCGTGCCTGGCGTGTTTGCCGCTGGCGACGTGCAGGACCACGTGTACCGCCAGGCCATCACCAGCGCCGGCACCGGCTGCATGGCGGCACTCGACGCCCAGCGTTTTCTGGAGCAAAACGAGGCCTGAGCGCTTCCCGCCGGGCGGCGCTGGCCGAACCAGCCTGCCCGCGCTATAATTCAAAGCTTTGCTGCGATTGGCCAGTTTTGGTCATGCGCAGCGGATTCGGGTTACCGCCACCCTTTTCTGGCGAGGTGAGGCTGGGTTACCAGATGCGGAACGGGAATACCGTCTCCAGTGTCCTGCGTGACCGGCTGTATAGAAGTATCGGAGTGTCCTCATGGCACGCGTCTGCGACGTCACGGGCAAAAAGCCCATGGTCGGGAACAATGTTTCCCACGCCAACAACAAAACCAAGCGCCGGTTCCTGCCGAACCTGCAATACCGCCGTTTCTGGGTCGAAAGCGAAAACCGCTGGATTCGCCTGCGCGTGTCGGGTGCAGCCCTGCGCCTGATCGACAAAAACGGCATCGATGCCGTGCTCGCAGACCTGCGCGCACGCGGCCAAGCTTAAGGAGCACCCAACATGGCAACCAAAGGCGGACGCGAAAAGATCAAGCTGGAATCCACTGCGGGTACCGGCCACTTCTACACCACGACCAAAAACAAGAAGACCACGCCCGAGAAGATGCTGATCAAGAAATTTGATCCGAAAGCTCGCAAGCACGTGGACTACAAGGAAATCAAGCTGAAGTAATTCAGCCGGATCCCAACAAAAAAGCCGCTGTGAAAACAGCGGCTTTTTTTGTTGCCGGTCCAGAAGACACACCCCTTTTCCGGAGCTCAGTGCCTAACCCAGAACGCCGCGGAACCGGCTCCGCCGGGCCGCCAGCGTTGCCCCCTTGAGGGGGTCGCGCGCAGCGCGGCGGGGGTGGGTCAAGCTCAAGCGTGCGCGGAGCGCAGGCGAATCGAGAAGTCGCGCAGCGCGGCAATGCCGCTTTCCTCCGCCCGGCGGCACCAGGCCTGCAGGTCGCCGGCCAGTTGCTCACGGGTGGCGTTCGTGCTGGACCACAGGGCGCGAAGCTCTTCGCGCATGGTGACCATCTTGTCGAGCACCGGGTGTTCCGCCCGTGCCAGGGCCAGTTGTGGCTTGATGTCAGCGGGCACCTTGTCGTCATCGCGGTGCAGCCAGCGGCGGGCAGCATCCAGCACCGAAGCGTCGGCGCTGCGGGCCTTCAGGCCTTCAACCTCACGCTGGCAGGCGGCACGCATCTCACGCGCGTAACCGGCCATCACCTCGTAGCGGTTGGCGATGATCGCTTCCAGGGTCTTTTCGTCGGCCACGGGCTTCACGTCGCCAAACGCCATCCTGGGTGGCAGCTTCTTCACAGTGGCCAGTCCAACCGACTTCAGGATGGTGATGTACATCCAGCCGATGTCGAACTCGTAGGGCTTGACCGACAGCTTGGCCGACGTCGGGTAGGTGTGGTGGTTGTTGTGCAGTTCCTCGCCACCAATGAGGATGCCCCACGGGGACACGTTGGTGCTGGCGTCGGTGGCTTCGAAGTTGCGGTAACCCCACCAGTGGCCGATGCCGTTGATGATGCCGGCGGCCGTGATCGGGATCCACATCATCTGCAAGGCCCAGACCGACACCCCCAGCACGCCGAACAGCGCGACGTTGATGATCAGCATGAGGCTCACACCCAGGCGCGAGCGACCGGTGTAGAAGTGCCGCTCCACCCAGTCGTCCGGCGTGTTGTGGCCATAGCGGTCCAGGGTTTCCTGGTTCTTGGCTTCTGCGCGGTAGAGCTCGCTGCCTTCGAAGAACACCTTCTTGATACCGAAGACCACCGGGCTGTGCGGGTCACCTTCGCGCTCGCATTTGGCGTGGTGCTTGCGGTGGATCGCCGTCCACTCCTTGGTCACCATGCCGGTGGTCATCCAGAGCCAGAAGCGGAAAAAGTGCGAGGGAATGGGGTGCAGATCCAGCGAACGGTGCGCCGAGTGGCGGTGCAGGTAGATCGTGACGCTGGCGATGGTGATGTGGGTGAAGACCAAAGCGACCAGCAGCACCTGCCACCAGGCCGCACCGGTCAGACCATGGGCCAGGAACTGGATCAGGCCATCCCACAAACTGGCAAAAAACTCGAAATCAGAAGCAATCATCAAGGTCCTATTCAACCGCCCACGGAGGCGTCAGGCTGCCAAACGCCCCCCGTTCAGGACAGGGGCGAAGCAACCTGTGATTTTAAAGCCGGGGGTGTCAATCAACAATCGCCAGACAGCTCCCCGAAGGGGATCTGCTCAGGCGAAATAGCTCATTTGCCGGTCTTTCAGGACTTTTTCCGCCAGACGGCAGCAAAAAAGCCATCCGTTGCATGCCGATGTGGCCACAAACGGAGCCATTGGCCATCCTCGCCCTGGCACAGGCTGTCTGCCTGAGGCACCTGAGCCAGGGCCAGCAGGCCTGCCACCGGCACGGGCTCAAAGTCCTGGTGGGCCTCTGAAAAGGCCGCGGCAACCGCTTCGTTCTCTGCCGGCAGCAGGCTGCAGGTGGCGTACACCAGCCGCCCGCCCGGCTTGAGCAATCGGGCCGCGCTGTTCAGAATGGCCTGCTGGAGCTCAGCCTGTGCCGCCACCGTCTGCGGCGTCTGGCGCCACTTCAGGTCAGGGCTGCGGCGCAGCGTGCCCAGGCCCGAGCACGGCGCATCGACCAGTACGCGATCGATCTTGCCGGCCAGGCGTTTGATGCGGTCGTCGCGTTCGTGCGCAATCGCCACCGGGTGCACATTGGACAAGCCGCTGCGCGCCAGCCGCGGCTTGAGCGCATCCAGCCGATGGCCGGAGGTGTCGAAGGCGTAAAGCCGGCCGCTGTTGCGCATGGCCGCGCCGATGGCCAGCGTCTTGCCGCCGGCACCGGCACAAAAATCCACCACCATCTCGCCTCGCTTGGCGTCCAGCAACAGGGACAGCAGTTGCGAACCTTCGTCCTGCACCTCCACATCGCCCTGCATAAAGGCCGGCAGTTTCGCCAGCGAGGGTTTGCCCTGCAGGCGGATGCCCAGCGGCGAATAGGCCGTGGGCTCACACACCAGACCGGCCTGACGCAACTCGGCCAACACCGCTTCGCGCTTTTTCTTCAACACATTGACGCGCAGGTCCAGTGGTGCGGGCTGGTTCAGGCTGGCCACCAGCGCATCAAACTCGTTGCCCACCTGATCACCCAGCGCTGTGGCCAGCCAGTCGGGCAGGTTGTGGCGATGCTGCGCCATGAGGTCGGCATCTTTCACCGCCAGACAGTGGTCCCACCAGGTCTTTTCAACCTCGGTCAACGCGCTCTTGAGGAAGTCGCGATCGCCCGGAAACCCGAGGATGGCCAGGCGCCGCCATTTGGAGCCGGTGCCTGAACGGGCCAGCCATTCGAACTTCAGGCGCTCACGCAGGATGGCGTAGATCGTGTCCGACAGCGTGGTGCGCTCGCGCGGGCCAAGGGAGCGGTTCTCGCGAAAATGGCGCGCGACCACGGCGTCGGTGGGGTGGTCGAACTTGAAAACCTGTTCGATCAGGGCGGAACATTCATCCAGAAGGGCTTTGGGGTGCATCGGCCTATTGTCCCACCCGCGATAATCATGGGCTATGTCCGAAATTTCGAATCAGGTGAAGCGTCGCCGCACCTTCGCCATCATCTCCCACCCTGACGCGGGTAAAACGACCCTGACCGAGAAGCTGCTGCTGTTCTCGGGCGCCATCAACATCGCCGGTTCGGTGAAGGCGCGCAAGGCCGCGCGCCACGCCACGTCCGACTGGATGGAAATCGAAAAGCAGCGCGGCATTTCCGTGGCGTCGTCCGTGATGCAGATGGAATACCGCGACTGCGTCATCAACCTGCTCGACACCCCGGGTCACCAGGACTTTTCTGAAGACACCTACCGAGTGCTGACCGCCGTGGACGCGGCCCTCATGGTGATCGACGCCGGCAACGGTGTGGAACCGCAGACGCGGCGCCTGCTGCAGGTCTGCCGCGCGCGCAACACGCCCATCCTCACCTTCGTCAACAAGATGGACCGCGAGGTGCAGGCCCCACTGGACCTCATGGACGAGATCGAGCGTGAGCTGGGCATGACCGTGGTTCCGTTCACCTGGCCGGTGGGCATGGGCAAGACGTTCCGCGGCGTGTACGACCGGCGCACCGACCAGATGCGCGTGTTCGCTGCGGGCGAAGACCGGCGTGGCGGCGATGAAGACGTATTGGCCGGCCTGGACAACCCCGAGAGCCTGAAGCGTTTTGGCGCCGAGTTCGAACAGGCCAAAGGCGAGCTGGAACTGGTCGAAGGCGCTTCGCCCGCGTTCGACGAAGCACAGTTTCTGGCGGGCAAACAGACGCCCATGCTGTTCGGCTCGGCGGTCAATAACTTCGGCGTGCGCGAGGTGCTGGACGCGCTTGTGGACCTGGCACCGCCTCCGGGCGACCGCCCCGCCATCCAGCGTGTGGTGCACCCCGAAGAGCCGAAGTTCACCGGCGTGGTGTTCAAGATCCAGGCCAACATGGACCCGGCGCACCGCGACCGCATCGCCTTCGTGCGCGTGGCCAGCGGCCACTTTGAACGCGGCATGAAGCTCAGGGTGGTGCGCAGCGGCAAGGACCTGCGGCCCAACACCGTGGTGAGCTTTTTGTCGCAGCGGCGCGAGCTGCTGGACGAGGCGTTTGCCGGCGACATCATCGGCATCCCGAACCACGGGGTGCTGCAGCTCGGCGACACCTTGACGGAGGGTGAAAGCCTGCAGTTCACCGGTCTGCCCTTCTTCGCGCCGGAAATCATCCGCAGCGTGGAAGTGGCCGATCCGCTGCGCAGCAAGCAGCTGCGCGCCGGCCTGACCCAACTGGGTGAAGAAGGCGCAATCCAGGTGTTCCGCCCGGTGGCGGGCAGCGTGCTGCTGCTCGGCGCCGTGGGCCAGTTGCAGTTCGAAGTGGTGGCGCACCGGCTGGAACACGAATACGGTGTCAAGGCCCGCATCATGAACAGCCCCTACCAGGTGGCTCGCTGGGTCACCTGTGCACCCGAAGACGGTGGCGAGATCGAACTCAAGAAGTTCATTGATGCCAACAGCCACCGGGTGGCGCTGGACGCCGTGGACGCGCCCACGTTGCTGGTGGACCACCAAGCCACGCTGCGCGCGGTCGAGGCCAACTGGCCGAAGATCAAGTTCCACGCCATGCGGGAACACGCGGGCCTGGTATTCGCAAAAGGCGTCTGATCAGCCGGCGGCGAGCAGCTGCTCCACTGCGCGCGGGTACATGATGTGTTCCTGCGTCAGCACCCGCGCGGCCAGCGCCTGCGCGGTGTCGTCCGGCAGCACGGGCACCACGGCCTGATCCAGGATGTCGCCGTGGTCGAGTTCGGTCGTCACGCGGTGCACGGTGGCGCCGGCGAATTTGCAGCCCATGTCGATGGCACGCTGGTGGGTGTTCAGGCCGGTGAAAGCGGGCAGCAGGCTGGGGTGGATGTTGATCAGCCGGCCTTCGTAGTGCTGAACGAACCCGGGCGTGAGGATGCGCATGAAGCCGGCCAGCACCACCAGCGCCGGATCGTGGTGGTCGATTTCGGTCATGAGCGCAGCATCGAAGGCTTCGCGCGACGCGAAGGCCTTGTGATCGAACACGGCTGTGGCTATCTGGTGTTTGCGTGCGAATTCAAGACCTGCGGCATCGGCCTTGTTGCAGATGACGGCCGCCACGCGGGCGCCGTACCGATCACCCCAATGACGCCGCTCGGCGGCCCTGACGATGGCGGCCATGTTCGAGCCACTGCCTGAGATCAGAATAACGATGTTTTTATGAACGGCTGACATGGCCACGAAGTGTAATGACCCAGGAACACCCAACCTCTCCCGCCGGTCCCCGCGTGCACCGCTTTGACCAGCGCCCCCTGTCCATCACCGAGGCCCGAGTCCTGGGAACCTTGATGGAAAAGGCGCGCACCGTGCCTGACAGCTACCCGCTGACGCTCAACAGCCTGCAGAGCGGCTGCAACCAGAAGTCGAGCCGTGAACCGGTGCTCTCGCTGACCGAGGGTGAAATCGGCGAGGCCATCGACGGCTTGCGCCAGCTGCACATGGTGGTGGAGACCAGCGGTGGCCGCGTCACGCGCTACGAACACAACGTCCAGCGCGCCGTGGGCGTGCCCGAACAGTCCGCCGTGCTGCTGGGCATGTTGGTGCTGCGTGGGCCTCAGACCGCGGGCGAGCTGCGCCTGAACACCGAGCGCTGGTACAAGTTCCTCGACATCGCCTCGGTGGACGCGTTCCTTGAAGAGATGCAGGACCGTTCACCTGAAAAGGGCGGTGCGCTGGTGGTGAAGCTGCCGCGCGCGCCGGGCGCCCGGGAACAGCGCTGGGCGCACCTGCTCTGCGGCCCCGTGGACGTGAACGCGCTGAGCGTTCCCTCCAGCCACAGCGGCAGCAGTGCCACCGAAGACGAAGTGATCGCCCTCACCCGCCGTGTGGCCAGCCTGGAGGAGACGGTGGAGCAACTGCGGGCCCAGCTGCAAAACCTGCACGAGCAACTCGGCTTGTCGCAGCCCGGACAGGGATAAAACGAACGGTCGTGCCAAACTGTGCGCCGTTGAGCGAGAACCCGCCACCTGGGCCGCGCCGCACACAAGGAGACAAGCATGGATTTGGCATTCACGCCGCAAGAGCAGGCGTTCCGCGAAGAAGTTCGCGCCTGGGTCAAGGACAACCTGCCCGCCGACATCGCCCAAAAGGTCCACAACGCGCTGCGCCTGAGCCGCGACGACATGCAGCGCTGGGCAAAGATCCTCGGCAAAAAGGGCTGGCTGGGTTACGGCTGGCCGCAGCAGTTCGGTGGCCCGGGCTGGACCGCGGTGCAGAAACACCTGTTTGAAGAAGAATGCGCGCTGGCCGGCGCGCCGCGCATCGTGCCCTTCGGCCCGGTGATGGTGGCGCCGGTCATCATGGCCTTCGGCAACAAGGAGCAGCAGGAGCGTTTCCTGCCCGGCATCGCCAGCGGCGAGGTCTGGTGGAGCCAGGGCTACAGCGAGCCGGGCTCGGGCTCGGACCTGGCCTCGGTCAAATGCCGCGCCGAGCGCCAGGGCGACCACTTCCTCGTCAACGGCCAGAAGACCTGGACCACGCTAGGCCAGTACGGTGAGTGGATCTTCTGCCTGGTGCGCACCAGCACCGAGGGCAAACCGCAGACCGGCATCAGCTTCCTGCTGATCGACATGAAGTCACCCGGCGTGAGCGTGCGACCGATCAAGCTGCTCGACGGCGAGTGCGAAGTCAACGAGGTCTTCTTCGACAACGTGAAGGTGCCGGCCGAGAACCTGATCGGCGAAGAGAACAAGGGCTGGACCTACGCCAAGCACCTGCTCAGCCACGAGCGCACCAACATCGCCGACGTGAACCGCGCCAAGCGCGAGCTGGAGCGCCTGAAGCGCATCGCCAAGGCCGAAGGGGTCTGGGACGACAGCCGTTTCCGCGACCAGATCGCCCTGCTGGAGGTGGACGTGGTGGCGCTGGAGATGCTGGTGCTGCGCGTGCTGAGTGCCGAAAAGTCGGGCAAGAACTCGCTCGACATCGCCGGCCTGCTCAAGATCAAGGGCAGCGAGATCCAGCAGCGTTACGCCGAACTGATGATGCTGGCCGCCGGCCCGTTTGCCACGCCCTTCATCGAAGAAGCCATGGAAGCCGGCTGGCAGGGCGACTTCCCGGGTGGCGAGGTGGGCAACGCGCCGCTCGCTTCCACCTACTTCAACCTGCGCAAGACCACCATCTATGGCGGTTCGAACGAAGTGCAGCGCAACATCGTGGCCCAGACGGTCCTTGGTTAAGGAGACAGACATGGATTTCGATTTCAGTGACGACCAGGAACAGCTGCGCGACGCCGTCCGCAAGTGGGTGGACAAGGGTTACGACTTCGAGCGCCGCCGCACCATCGTGAAAGCCGGTGGCTTTGACCGCAGTGCCTACAACGAGCTGGCCGAACTCGGCCTGGCGGGCCTGTACATCAGCGAAGCCGATGGCGGCCTGGGCATGGGCCCGGTCGAGGGCATGGTGGTGATGGAAGAGCTGGGCCGCGGCATCGTGCTGGAGCCGCTGGCGCAGACGCTGATCGCGGGCGGCGTGATCGGTGGCTACGCCGGCGCGGACGTCAAGGCCGCCTGGCTACCGAAGATCGCCTCGGGCGAGGCGCTGGTGGTGCTGGCGCAGCAGGAACGCGGCGCGCGTTACCGGCTGGATGCCTGCAAGACCACCGCCACCCCGGCCGGCAGTGGCTGGACGGTGAGTGGCGCCAAGAGCGTGGTACCCGCCGGTGACCAGGCCGACGCCTTCATCGTGCCCGCCGCGGCCAACGGACAGATCGCCTTGTTCCTGGTGGAACGCAACACTGCCGGCGTGAGCACCCAGGGCTACGGCACGCAGGACGGCGGCCGCGCGGCCGAGCTGAGCCTTTCGAACGCCCCCGCCAGCCTGATCACCACCGACGGCATGGCCGCGCTGGAACACGCGGTGGACATCGGCATCGCCGCGGTCTGTGCCGAAGCGGTGGGCGTGATGGACAAGACCGTGGCGCTGACGGTGGACTACATGAACACGCGCAAGCAGTTCGGCGTGGCGATCGCGAGCTTCCAGGCCCTGCGCCACCGCGTGGCCGACATGAAGATGCAGCTGGAACTGGCCCGCTCCATGAGCTTCTACGCCTGCCTGAAGCTGAATGCCCCGGCGACCGAGCGCCGCCGCGCGATGGCTCGCGCCAAGGTGCAACTGGGTCAATCGATGCGTTTCGTGGGCCAGCAGTCGGTGCAGCTGCACGGCGGCATCGGCGTGACCGACGAGTACATCGGCAGCCACTATTTCAAGAAGCTGACCCAGCTGGAGTTGACCTTTGGCGACACGCTGCACCACCTGGGTGAGGTGTCGGCGCGGATGGAAGACACGGCGGGGGTGTTCGCCTGAATCTTCTCCTGTTGGGTGTTTCTGTGGTGCCCCGCTTTGCGGGGCATTTTTTTCGCTCTACGGTTTCTGCTGGATCGGTGAGATGCCAGGCCTTACTCCGCTCATGTCCCCCGGTGCCGCTGCGCGGCCCCTCCTCCTTTACTTCGCTGCGCAAGACCTGACACCTCACCGATCCGCCGACACGTGTGCGCTCCACCGCTGGCACGCCCGGGCGGTCGCGGCCTGAGGGCGCTGGGTGAGTGACGCAGCGAAGTACAGGAGGAGACAAGGGCGCAGCCCTTGGCGGGGGACATGAGCGTAGTTACTCACCCAGCGCCCTCAGGCCATCGAAGAAGCACAAGCAAGCCCAACAGAGTCAGGCGTGAAGACGGGAAGTCTTGGGCAAATGAGACATCAGGAACTCCATCTGGTCCGCCAAGATGCGCCGGTTGCGCAGGATGAAGTCCTCCCAGAGGCTGGGCACGTAAGGCGTGTAGATCAGGGGCATGTTGGCCTGCTCGGGCGTCCGGTTGCCCTTGCGGTGGTTGCACGAACGGCAGGCCGTCACCACGTTCATCCAGGTGTCACGACCGTTCTGCCCCAGCGGCATGATGTGCTCGCGCGTAAGCTCTTCTTCGTGAAAATGTCCGCCGCAATAGCCGCACAGGCAGCGGTCGCGGGCGAAGAGCTTGCTGTTGGTGAGCGTGGGCCGCAGGTCGAAAGGGTTGATGCGCGGCACGCCCTGGGTGCCGATGATGGAATTGACGGTGATGATCGACTGCCGCCCGGTGACGGCGTTGTGACCGCCGTGAAACACCGCGACCTCGGCCCCCATTTCCCAGCGCACCTCATCCGCGGCATAGTGCAGCACCGCTTCTTCCAGGCTGATCCAGGACTGGGGCAGCCCCTGCGCAGACAACTTCAAGACCTTCAAGACCCACCTCCACGTTGATATTCAACCGGACAATCTGTCTTCAGGTCAGGCCCCGCGCCACCTGGGGCCCGCCTGTCATGTGTCAATATACAGCGCTTCTGTGACAAACACCTTGAACCGCGCCCAACACCCGGCATGGGGCGGGCATCGCCCATGAAAATCATCCGAGGACTCTGGAACCTGCAGCACGGCGCCACCAGCGGGTCGCCACCCGGCTGCGCGCTCACCATCGGCAACTTCGATGGCGTGCACCGGGGCCACCAGGCCATGCTGGCACTGCTGAACAACGAAGCCCGGCACCGCGATGTGCCCAGCTGCGTGATGACCTTCGAACCCCACCCGCGCGACTACTTTGCCGCCCTGCACCACAAGCCCGACCTGGCACCGGCGCGCATCGCCACCCTGCGCGACAAGCTCGAAGAACTGGAACGCTGCGGCGTGGACCAGTGCGTGGTCCTGCCCTTCAACGCCCGCCTGGCCGGGCAACCGCCGCAGGCCTTCATCGAAGATATGCTGGTCGCCGGCCTGGGCGTGCGCTACGTGCTGGTCGGTGACGACTTCCGCTTCGGCGCCCAGCGCGCGGGGGATTACGCCATGCTGGATGCGGCGGGCTCCCGGCTGGGTTTCGATGTGGCACGCATGCAGAGCTACGAAGTCCATGGCATCCGTGTGTCCAGCTCCGCCGTGCGCGAAGCCCTGGTCGCGGGCGACATGGACCGCGTGGCCACCCTGCTGGGCCGCCCCTACGCCGTCAGCGGGCACGTGGTGCATGGCCGCAAGCTCGGGCGCCAGCTGGCCGAAAGCCGCCCCGGCGCTGGCGACGGCTTTCGCACGCTCAACCTGCGCTTTTCCCACTGGAAACCGGCCGCTAGCGGTATTTTTGCCGTGCATGTGCACGGACTCACGCCCCAAGGCCAGCCCCTGGCGGGCGTGGCCAACCTCGGTGTTCGCCCTTCGCTGGACCCCGATGACGTGAACGGCGGGCGCGTGCTGCTGGAAACCCATTGCCTGGACTGGCCAGCCGACATGGCCGCCAGACTGCCCGGCGGAGAGGCCTACGGTAAAATCATCCGCGTGGAACTGCTGCACAAACTGCACGACGAGCTGAAGTACGACGGTCTGGACGCCCTCACCCGGGGCATTGCCAAGGACCGCGATGATGCGCGTGCGTTTTTTGCGTCGCTGCACACCCAGACGCACCGCCAGACCACCCGCGACCGAATTTAACGCCGCTGCCGGGGCGCCGAGCCCCGGGCCGCGCGCCCTCTGACAGGCTCAGGGCGACCCGCCCCACCCCCGTGCGCCACGCCGCACCTCCGAGCCCGCCTTTGCCGATCCCGAATTCGAAAGCCGACCACCATGTCTGAAAAACCTGCTGCCCCGAAGAACGAGGCCAAGCCCGAAGCCAGCGCCTACCGCGCCACGCTGAACATGCCCGACACGCCGTTCCCCATGCGCGGCGACCTGCCCAAGCGTGAGCCGGCCTGGGTCAACGACTGGAACGGCGGCGGCCTCTACAAGCGCTTGCGCGACGCCCGCCAGGGCGCTCCGCTGTTCGTGCTGCACGACGGTCCGCCCTACGCCAACGGCAAGCTGCACATCGGCCACGCGCTAAACAAGGTGCTGAAGGACATGATCGTCAAATCGCGCCAGCTCGCCGGTTTTGACGCGCAATACATCCCTGGCTGGGACTGCCACGGCCTGCCGATCGAGAACGCGATCGAAAAACTGCACGGCCGCAACCTGAGCCGCGACGACATGCAGGCCAAGAGCCGCGCCTTCGCCACCGAACAGATCGACCAGCAGCGCGAGGACTTCAAGCGCCTGGGCGTGCTCGGCGACTGGGAGCGCCCCTACCGCACCATGGACTTCGGCAACGAAGCCGGCGAAATCCGTGCCTTCAAGCGCGTCATCGAGCGCGGTTTTGTCTACCGCGGCCTGAAGCCCGTGTACTGGTGCTTCGACTGCGGCTCTTCGCTGGCCGAGTTCGAGATCGAATACGCCGACAAACAGAGCGACACGCTGGACGTGGCCTTCGAGACCGATGATGCGCCCAAGCTCGCCGCCACTTTCGGCCTGTCCGCGCTGCCCGCAGGCAAAAGCGCCTTCGCCGTCATCTGGACCACCACCGCCTGGACCATCCCCGCCAACCAGGCGCTCAACGCCCACCCCGAATTCACCTACGCGCTGGTGGACACGCCCATGGGCTGCCTGGTGCTGGCCGAGTCCTTGGTCGAGAAGTGCCTGGAGCGCTTCGGCCTGACAGGCAACGTGCTCGCCACCACCAAGGGCGACCAGCTCGGTGGCCTGAACTTCCGCCATCCGCTGTACGACGTAGACGCCGGTTACCGGCGCCTCTCGCCGGTCTACGTCGCCGACTACGTGAGCGACAGCGACGGCACCGGCATCGTGCACTCGGCACCAGCCTACGGCGTGGACGACTTCAACTCCTGCGTGGCCAACGGCCTGGCCTACGACGACATCCTGAACCCGGTGCAGGGCAACGGCGCCTACGCGCCCGACTTCCCGCTGTTCGGCGGCCTGCACATCTGGAAGGCCGTGCCGGTCATCCTCGACGCGCTGAAGAACGCCGGCCGCCTGCTGGCCACGGTGAAGATCACCCACAGCTACCCGCACTGCTGGCGCCACAAGACGCCGGTGATCTACCGCGCCGCCGCGCAGTGGTTCGTGCGCATGGACGAGGGCGATGGCGTGTTCACGAAAGACAAGGCGCCCAAGACCCTGCGCCAGCTCGCGCTCGACGCCATCGACCACACCAGCTTCTACCCCGAGAACGGCAAGACCCGCCTGCGCGACATGATCGCCAACCGGCCCGACTGGTGCATCTCGCGCCAGCGCAGCTGGGGTGTGCCCGTGCCCTTCTTCCTGCACAAGGATTCGGGCGAGCTGCACCCCAACACCATGGCCATCCTCGACCAGGCGGCCGACATCGTGGAACAAGGCGGCATCGAAGCCTGGAGCCGCGTGACAGCCGAAGAGATCCTGGGCGCCGACGCCCCGCTGTACACCAAGAGCACCGACATCCTGGAAGTGTGGTTTGACTCCGGCTCGACCTTCTGGCACGTGCTGCGCGGCAGCCACGCCAAGGCCTACCCGAACGGCGCCAGCCATGCGCAAGGTCCCGAGGCCGACCTCTACCTGGAAGGGCACGACCAGCACCGCGGCTGGTTCCACAGCTCGCTGCTGCTGGGCTGCGCGCTCGAAGGCCGCGCGCCTTACAAGGGCCTGCTGACCCACGGCTTCGCCACCGACGGCCAGGGACGCAAGATGAGCAAGTCGTTGGGCAACACGGTGGAGCCGCAGTCGGTCACGAGCAAGCTCGGCGCCGAGATCGTGCGCCTGTGGGTGGCCAGCACCGACTACTCGGGCGACCTGAACATCGACGACAAGATTCTCGCGCGCGTGGTCGACGCCTACCGCCGCATCCGCAACACGCTGCGCTTCCTGATGGCCAACGTGTCGGACTTCGACCCGGCCACCGACGCCGTGCCGCTGGAGCAGATGCTGGAGATCGACCGCTACGCGCTGGCCCGCGCCAGCGAGCTGCAAGCCCAGATCCTGGCGCACTTCGACGTCTACGAGTTCCACCCGGTGGTGAGCAAGCTGCAGGTCTACTGCTCGGAAGACCTGGGCGCGTTCTACCTCGACGTGCTGAAGGACCGCCTCTACACCACGGCGCCCAAGAGCCTGGCGCGCCGCTCGGCACAGACCGCGCTGCACCAGATCACCAACGCCATGCTGCGCTGGATGGCACCGTTCCTGAGCTTCACCGCCGAGGAGGCCTGGGGCCATTTCGCGGGCGGCAAAAGCCAGGGCTCGATCTTCTTCGAGACCTTCTCGCCGCTGCCATCAGCCAACGAAGCGCTGCTCGCCAAGTGGAACCGCATCCGCGCGATCCGCGACGTGGCCAACAAGGCCATCGAAGACCTGCGCACCGCGGGCCAGGTCGGCGCTTCGCTGCAGGCCACGCTGGTGATCACCGCCGGCGCCGACGATGCGGCCCTGCTGCGCTCGCTGGGCGACGACCTGAAGTTCGTCACCATCACGTCCGCCGCCACGGTGGTGGACGGCGCCGAACTGCAGGTGGCGGTGGCGCCCAGTGCGGCGCAGAAATGCGAACGCTGCTGGCACTACCGCGACGACGTGGGCGCCGACACGGCCCACCCCAGGCTCTGCGGCCGCTGCGTGAGCAACCTGCACGGCGGCGGTGAACAGCGGGTGATCGCCTGATGGCCAGAATCAAAGGTTCCATCTGGCCCTGGCTGGGCCTGGCGGTCGGCATCGTGCTGCTGGACCAGTTCACCAAGGTGCTGATCCTCGGCAACTACCGCCTCGGCGACAGCACCACCGTCACCAGCTTCTTCAACGTGGTCCGCGTGCACAACACCGGCGCCGCGTTCTCCTTCCTGGCCTCGGCCGGGGGCTGGCAGCGCTGGTTCTTCACCGCCGTGGGCGTGGCGGCGGCGGTGTTCATCGTCTGGATGCTTCGCTCGCACCCGGGGCAAAAGCTCTTTGCGTTTGCGCTGGCCTGCATCCTGGGTGGCGCCATCGGCAATGTGATCGACCGCGTACTGCACGGCTACGTGGTCGACTTCTTCGACTTCCACTGGTCCTTCCTGTCCGGCCTCTTCCCAGGCGGGCATTTCCCGGCGTTCAACGTGGCGGATGCGGGCATCACCATTGGCGCCATCGCCCTGATCCTGGACGAAATCCTGCGCGTGCGCCGGAGCAGATAGACAGGCCCCCACACTCCGCCGCTGCGCGGGTCGTTGCCCCCCGAGGGGGCTGTTTTTCCTTGGGGCGGCCCGGCGGAAAAACGCGACCCCCACTCCGCTGCTGCGCGGGTCGTTGCCCCAACAGGGCTGACCATTTGGGGGGTGCGGCCTTCACTGCCCTGTGCTAATCTGGCAGACCCGCTTCCAGAGCGACCTGCCAGGAGACACCCCATGCCCGGATTGCTGCCCCACGTCGACCCCGACGGCCTGCTCGAATTTTCGGTGGTCTATACCGACCGCGCGCTCAACCACATGTCCAAGCGCTTCCAGGGCGTAATGACCGACATCTCGGCCATGCTCAAGCGCGTCTACGGCGCGCATTCGGCGGTGCTGGTGCCGGGCAGCGGCACCTTCGGCATGGAGTCGGTGGCGCGCCAGTTCGCGCACGGCCAACACGTCATGGTGATCCGCAACGGCTGGTTCAGCTACCGCTGGACGCAGATCTTCGACATGGGCTCGATTCCTGCCAGCCACACCGTCATGAAAGCCCGCCGCATCGCCGAGGGCGCGCAAACCGCCTGGGCACCGGCGCCTATTGAAGACGTCAAGGCCGCCATCGCAAAGGAAAAACCTGCGCTGGTCTTTGCCCCGCACGTGGAAACCGCCGCCGGCATGATGCTGCCCGACGACTACCTGCGCGCAGTGGCCGACGCGGTGCATGCCGCGGGCGGCCTGTTCGTGCTGGACTGCATCGCCTCGGGCGCGATGTGGGTGGACATGAAGGCGACCGGCGTGGACATCCTGATTTCCGCACCGCAAAAGGGCTGGAGCAGCTCACCCTGCTGCGCCATGGTGATGCTGAGCGAGCGCGCCCGCAAAGCCATCGACACCACGCAGAGCACCACCTTCGCCATGGACCTGAAGAAGTGGTTGCAGATCATGGAGACCTACGAAGGCGGCGGCCACGCCTACCACTCCACGCTGCCGACCGACGCCCTGCTGCGGCTGCGCGACACCATGAAAGAAACCGAGGCCTACGGCTACGCCAAAGTGCGCGATGAACAGATCGCCCTGGGTCGCGCCGTGCGCGCGCTGCTGGAAGAACACGGTTTCCCCAGCGTGGCGGCGCCGGGCTTCCAGGCGCCGGGTGTGGTGGTGAGCTTCACCACCGATCCCGACATCCAGTCGAGCAAAAAATTTCTCGCCGCCGGCCTGCAGACCGCCGCGGGCGTGCCGCTGCAGTGCGACGAAGGCGCGGACTTCAAGACCTTCCGCATCGGCCTCTTTGGTCTCGACAAGTGGCACGACGTGGACAGCACCCTGGACCACCTGCGCACAGCCTTGCGGACCGTGGCACCGCAACCGGCGGCGGCGCTGGCCTGATGGGAGAACACGGTGCGCTGGCGGCAGACCTTGCTGACGCTGGCCACACTGGCCGGCGCGGTGCCGGCGGTGGGCGCTGACACCGGCATCGTCGTTTCCTTGCGCACCCTGGGTGACCACAGCCCCGAGATGGCCACCGACGGCGGGCTCGCCCTTCCCCAGTTGCTGGAGCAAGGCCAGGCGGCCATGGGTGCATTGGACTTTCATCTGGCGGCGCAGCACTACTGCAGCGCTGCGCGCCAGGGCAGCGTGGACGGACAGTACCGTCTCGGCCGCCTGCTGCTGCAGCAGCGCAGCGTGCCGAAAGCGCAGGCCCAGGGACGTTTCATGCTGGCGCTGGCGGCCCAGAATGGCCACGCCGAAGCCCTCCAGTTTTTCGACGAGCCCGGCCGGGTCCCGATGGACGGGCAGCGCCCGCAGTGCCTGCCCGAGCCGGCCGCCGGGTCGCTGGAAGACCGCACCGAGCCCGTGAGCCACGAAGTGGTGAAGCGCTATCTGGACCAGCTGAACCGGGAGCGCCGCCGCTGGGCCCAGCGGGTGCAGGAACGCGCGCCCTACTACGGCGTGGACCCGCGCTTGGCGGTGTCCATCGTGCGCGCGGAGTCGAATTTCAACCCGCTCGCGGTGTCGCCCAAGAACGCCCAGGGGCTGATGCAGCTCATCCCCGCCACGGCCAAGCGGTTTGGGGTGCGCAACCTGCTGGACCCGCAGCAGAACATCGAAGGCGGACTCGCCTACCTGCGCTGGCTGCTGCTGCGTTTTGATCACGATGTGGTCAAGACCTCGGCCGCCTACAACGCCGGCGAAGGCGCGGTCGATCGCCACCAGGGTGTGCCACCCTTTCCCGAGACGCAAGCCTATGTGGCGCGCATCCTGGGTTTCTACCTGGCCACACGGCACCAGCCGCCACCCGCGCCCCAAGGCAAGGCGGCGCCTCTCAAGACCGACCGATCCTCACCCAGGGGCTGATCGCCCCTGGCGGCCAGGCTATGGCAGCAGGATGGTGCAGCCCGTGGTCTGGCGCGCCTCCAGGCTGCGGTGCGCGGCCTGCACGTCGGTCAGCGCAAAACGCTGGTCGATGCGGATCTTCACGTCGCCGCTGCCCACCACCGCGAACAGCTCGTCGGCCATGGCCTGCGTGCGCTCGCGGCTGGTGATGTGGGTGAACAGCGTCTGGCGCGTCACATACAACGAACCCTTGGGGCCCAGGATGCCGGGCGCGAACGGCGCCACCGGGCCGCTGGCGTTGCCGAAACTCACCATCAGCCCAAAGGGCATGAGGCAGTCGAGCGACTTGTCGAACGTGTCCTTGCCCACCGAGTCGTACACCACCTTCACGCCCTGGCCACCGGTGATCTCTTTCACGCGGGCGGCGAAGTCCTCGGTCCGGTAGTTGATCGTGAACTCGGCGCCATGCTCGCGTGCCAGCGCGCATTTGTCGTCCGAACCCGCGGTGCCGATCAGGCGCAGGCCCAGCGCCCGTGCCCACTGGCAGGCGATCAGTCCGACGCCACCGGCCGCAGCGTGGAACAGCACGAAATCACCCCGCTCCAGTCCCTCGACCGGCTTGCAGCGTTTGAGCAGGTACATCGCGGTCAGGCCCTTGAGCATCATGGCCGCGCCGGTTTCGAAGCTGATCGAATCGGGCAGCTGGCAGACGTTCATGGCCGGCATCAAGCGCACATCGCTGTAGCTGCCCGGGGGGTTGGCGGCGTAGGCCGCGCGGTCACCGACCTTCAGGTGTGTCACACCCTCGCCCACAGCATCGATCACGCCCGCGCCTTCCATGCCCAGCGCGAGCGGCATGGTGTTGGGGTACAGGCCGCTGCGCTGGTACACGTCGATGAAGTTCAGGCCGATGGCTTTGTGGCGGATGCGCACCTGGCCCGGGCCGGGTTCGCCCACGTCCAGCGTGTCGATCACCAGTTGTTCGGGGCCGCCGGTGGCGTGGATGCGCACGGCGCGGCTGGTCTGGGTCATGGGAATCTCCTGCATTTTTTGAAACGACCCACATGCTGCCACGAAACGGCCGTGTCGCCTGCGGGCCAGATGCACAGGCCCCGCTCCAGCGCGGGACATGACCGTGTGGGTACAGTCGCCGCATGTCCGCACCCGCTCCGCGCCTCACGCCGTCCACCATCGCCCTGCTGCTGATCCCGCCGCTCATGTGGGCCGGCAACGCCGTGGTCGGGCGGATGATGCAGGGCGCCATTCCACCGATCACCTTCAACCTCTTGCGCTGGGTGCTCGCCGGCGTGCTGCTGCTGCCGCTGGCCGCCTGGGTGCTGCGCCCGGGCAGCGGCCTGTGGCCACAACGCAGGCGTTTCGCGCTGCTGGGCCTGCTCGGCGTGGGCATGTACAACGCGCTGCAGTACATGGCGCTCAAGACCTCGACACCGATCAACGTGACGCTGGTGGCCTCCAGCATTCCGATCTGGATGCTGCTGCTCGGCCGCGTGCACTACGGCGTGCCGGTCTCGCGCCGCGCAGCCGTGGGCGCCGCGCTCTCGCTGGCCGGCGTGGCGGTGGTGCTCTCGCGTGGCGAACTGGCGCAGCTGGGCGCGCTGCGGCTGGTCGCGGGTGACGGCTGGATGCTGCTGGCCGCGCTCACCTGGGCCTGGTACAGCTGGCTGCTGGTGCGCCCGCCCGCGGGCGGCTACCCACCCGACATCAAGGCCGACTGGGCCGCCTTCCTGCTGGCGCAGATCGTCTTTGGCCTGGGCTGGTCGGGCGTGATGACCGGCGCCGAATGGCTGACCCTGCCGCCCGCAACCACCGGCCATATGCAATGGGGCTGGCCGCTGATCTCGGCACTGGCCTACGTGGCGGTCGGCCCTTCGCTGCTGGCCTACCGCAGCTGGGGCATCGGCGTGGCACGCGTGGGTCCCACGGTCGCAGGCTTCTTCAACAACCTCACGCCGCTGTTCGCCGCACTGATGTCGGCCACGCTGCTGGGCGAGATGCCCCGGCTGTACCACGCGGCCGGGTTTGTGCTGATCGTCGGCGGGATTCTGGTCAGCTCGCGGCGCTGATCAATACGTCCCCGGGTACAGCCCGCCATCGGGCAGGATGTTCTGGCCGTTGAGGTAGCCCGCCTGCTGGCTGCAGAGGAAGGCGCAGATGGCGCCGAACTCCTCCGGTGTGCCGAATCGCTTGGCCGGCACCTGGCCGATCTGCACCGCGCGCACCTCGTCCACGCTCTTGCCGCTCTTGCTGGCGGCGCCCGCCAACGTGCCTTTGAGGCGGTCGGTGTCGAACTTGCCGGGCAGCAGGTTGTTGATGGTCACACCCTGCGCCGCGAGGCCGCTGCGCGCCACGCCGGCCACGAAACCGGTGAGGCCGCTGCGTGCGCCATTGGACAGGCCCAGGATGTCGATCGGCGCCTTCACCGCGCTGCTGGTGATGTTGACGATGCGGCCGAAACCGCGCGCGGCCATGCCGTCCACCGTGGCCTTGATGAGTTCGATGGGCGTGAGCATGTTGGCGTCCACGGCCTTGATCCAGGCTTCGCGGTCCCAGCTGCGGAAGTCGCCGGGCGGCGGGCCGCCCGCGTTGGTGACCACGATGTCGAAGGCCGTGCCCGGCCCGCCGGCCACGCCCAGCGCCGCGGCCCGGCCTTCTGTGGTGGTGATGTCGGCGGCCACGGCGATCACCTGCACGCCGGGCGACGCGGTGCGGATGCCGGCGGCCGAAGCTTCCAGCGCCTCGCGCCCACGCGCCACCATGACCACGTTCACGCCCTCGCCCGCCAGCGCCTGCGCGCAGCCCAGCCCCAGGCCCTTGCTCGCGCCGCAGACCAGCGCCCACTTACCCTTGATGCCAAAGTCCATTTCGAAGTCTCCTTTCAGAAATTCATTTCGCCGCGCCGGCCGAGCCAAAGCGTGTCACCAGAAAAACGCCCGAGAGCACCAGCAGCGTACCGGCCACGATCCAGCCGTTGAACGGTTCGTCCAGGATCAGCACGCCCATGGCGATGGTGGACATGGGGCCGATCATGCCGGTCTGCGCCGCCAGACCTGCACCGATGCGTTCGATCGCCATCATCACCATCAACACCGGCGCAAACGTGCACAGGGTGGCGTTGAGCAGTGAGAGCCAGACGACCTCCGGCGCCACGTCGGCCGCACTCAAAGGGCGCAAGATCACGAACTGAAGCAGGCACAGGCCGCAGGCGACGCTGGTGGCCAGCCCCACCAGTCGCAGCGAGCCCAGGCGCTTGACCAGCTCACCGCTGTAGACCAGGTAGATCGCGTAGCTGATCGCGCTGCCGAACACCAGCAGCGCGCCCAGCACCGCGTTCGGCCCCTGAAAACCGGCCTCGTGGCCGAACACCAGCAAGACGCCGGCGTAGCTCACCGCCATGGCCAGCGCCTGCAGGCCGCTGATGCGCCGCTTGTAGATGAACCAGCCGAGCACCAGCACCAGTGTGGGGTTGAGGTACAGGATCAGCCGCTCCAGGCTGGCGCTGACGTATTGCAGACCCCAGAAATCGAGAAAACTCGCGAGGTAGTAGCCGGCGAACCCCAGGCCGACGATGCCGAGCCAGTCCTTGCCGGTGAGCGCGGCCTTGCCCCGGCTGGCCCACCAGGCCAGCGCCAGGAACAGCGGCAGCGCAAACAGCATGCGGTACATGATCAGCGTGACCGCGTCGACGCCGTGGCGGTAGGCCAGTTTGACAATGATGGCTTTGCCGCTGAAGGCGATGGAGCCTGCGCTGGCGAGCAGAAGACCGGTGGCGAGGTGGGGGGCGGGAGGCACGGAGGGAGCAGGCATTGCTCCGATTATCGATAGACCCCGCGCGGCCCGCTGTCGCGCCAGGATAAAACCGTTCAGGCTTTGGGCGCTGACAGTAGCGCGGCATCCACCACGCGGTAGGTGCGGCCCTGCTTGTCGAGTGGTTCGATCAGTCCCTCGCGTTCGAACGCGGAGATCGTGCGGCTCACCGTCTCCAGCTTCAGGTCGAGCATCGCGCCCATGTCTTCGCGCGAAAACAGGTTGGCCACCGTGGGATCGTGCTCCGCCCGCATCTTGAGAATGAGGCCGGCCACACGCTGGCGCGCGTTGCCGAAATTGAGCTCGGCCAGCCAGTCGTCGGCTTCTTTCAGGCTGTGGTGCCATTGCTCCATCAGACGCTGGTGCAGGCGCGGCGTTTCGCGGTTGAGGCGCTGGATCACCTGCAGCGGCAGGCGGCACACCTTGATGTTGGTCAGCGCGATGGCATCGGAGTCGTACACCGGACCCATCAGGGCTTCGAGACCGATCACGTCGCCCGAGCGCAGCACGCGCACGATGCGCTGGCGCCCGTCCACCGTGTTGCGCACCAGCTTGATCACCCCCGAACGCAGGGTGTAGAGCGAGGTGGCCGTCTCGCCCATGCGCACCAGCGGCTGACCCGCGCTGAATTCGAGGTCATCGATGGGCGCGTGGATCAGGTTGAAGTCCTCTTCGCGCAGGTCGGCAAACAGCACCATCTCGCGGATGCCACAGTTGCGGCAATCGGCGGTGCCGCGCCAGGCGGATTCGGTCTTGATCGGGATCATCTCGGATATTTCAGCAAGCGGACGTGTGGAGACCGGAATATAAGCCCTTGCTGAAAATCATGGACAACGATCCGGTCAAACGTTTGGCACATCGCGCAGCGGCGGAGTGTGGGGGCCGCAGTTTCGCCGCAGGGCCGCCCCAAGGCGAAACAGTCCCCTCGGGGGCAGCGACCCGCGCAGCGGTGGAGCGTGGGGGCCACGTTTTTCCGCCGGGCCGCCCCAAGGAAAAACAGCCCCCTCGGGGGGCAGCGACCCGCGCAGCGGTGGAGCGTGGGGGCCACGTTTTTCCGCCGGGCCGCCCCAAGGAAAAACAGCCCCCTCGGGGGGCAGCGACCCGCGCAGCGGCGGAGCGCGGGGGCCTCATCAAACCCACTCAACCGTTCACAGGCGGCGTGCAGGCGAGCACCTCGTCCATCGTCGTCAGGCCTTCGGCCACACGCGCAGCGCCGGCCAGGCGCAGCGGCCGCATGCCGTCCTTCACCGCCTGGCTGCGCAGGGCTTCAAGCACAGGCTCGCGGCTCACCTTGCTCTTGAAGGTCTCGGTGACCACGAGCAACTCGTACAGGCCCATGCGACCGTGGTAGCCGGTCATGCGGCAATCGACACAGCCCACCGGCCGGTAGGGCCGGTACTTGCCGCTGACCTGCCAGGGTTTAACCAGCTCGGTCAAGGCTTCGCGCGATGCGGTGGTGTCGGCATCGTCCTCGCGGACGCGGCAGACCGGGCACAGGGTGCGCACCAGGCGCTGCGCCAGTACACCGAGCACGGTGGCGTTGATCAGGTACGGCGGGATGCCCAGCTCCATCAGCCGCATGATGGCCGAAGGCGCATCGTTGGTGTGCAGCGTGGTGAACACCAGGTGGCCGGTGAGCGCGGCCTGCACGGCCATCTCGGCGGTGGGCAGGTCGCGCACCTCGCCCACCATGATGATGTCCGGGTCCTGCCGCATCAGGGCGCGCAGGCCCTGCGCAAAATCGAGGTCCAGGTGCGGCTGCACCTGGGTCTGGTTGAACGCCGGCTCGATCATCTCGATCGGGTCTTCGACCGTGCTCACGTTGACCTCTTCGGTCGCCAGGCGTTTGAGCGTGGCGTAGAGCGTGGTGGTCTTGCCCGAGCCGGTCGGGCCGGTCACCAGCACGATGCCGTAAGGCTTGCTGGTGAGCGACTCCCAGCGCTGGGCATCGTGCGGTGCAAAACCCAGTGCGCTCAGGTCTTTCACCGTGGCTTCGGGATCAAAAATGCGCATCACCAGCTTTTCGCCAAAAGCGGTGGGCAGCGTGGACAGGCGCATTTCGACCTCGTCGCCCCGCACCGCGCCCACACCCGGGCGCAGCGTCTTGATGCGGCCATCCTGCGGCCGGCGCTTTTCGACCACATCCATGCGGCCCAGCAGCTTGATGCGCGCGATCATCGCGTTCATCACGCCCATGGGCATCTGGTACACCGGGTGCAACACGCCGTCGATGCGGAAACGGATCACGCCCTGCTCGCGCCGCGGCTCCAGGTGGATGTCGCTCGCGCGCTGGTCGAAGGCGTATTGCCAGAGCCAGTCCACCACCTGCACCACGTGCTGGTCGTTGGCGTCGAGCTGCTTGTTGGCCTTGCCCAGCTCCACCAGTTGCTCAAAGCTGCCAAAACCCGCCTGACCACCGAGCTTGCTCGCCGCGCGAACCGATTTGGCCAGCGCAAAAAACTCGGCCGTGTAGCGCGCGACGTCCTGCGGACTCGCCAGCACCAGGCGCACGCTCTTGCGCGTCTGGCGCTCCACCTCGGGCACCCAATCGAGAATGAAGGGCTCGGCCGTGGCCACCACCACCTCGGCCACACCCACCTGCACCGGCAGCACCTTGTGGCGCTCGGCGTAGGCCGCGCTCATCACGTCGGCCACCTTGCCCACGTCGACCTTCAGCGGGTCGATGCGGAAGTAGTCGATGCCACTGCGCTTCGCCAGCCACTGCGTGAGCTGCTCGATGTCGAGCACATGGCCATCGGCCTCGCGCGCCACGCCCACCACCGCGAGCCGCTGCAACGGGTGCTGAGCGCTGTGCGCCGAGGCACAACGCGCCACCGTTCGGGCCGCCTCGTCCGCCGAGATCACGCCATCTTCGCGCAGCCAGCCCACCAGCGTGCGCCAGTCGAGCGGTCCGGGTTGATGTGCGGGCTTGTGCGCGGAGGCCTTGGTGGTGGTCTTCATGGGAGTTCAGTCAACCGGTTTGAAAATGCGCAACCATTTGACCGCTGGCAAGCGCCAGCGCGACTGGATCTCTTCGGCCCGCGCCAGCAGCGCCATGCGCGTGGGGCGGTCGGCGGTGCGTTGCGCGAGCACGATGGTGTTGCCCTCGCGCGTGGGCTTGAAAGCCCAGACCGCGTCTTCACCAAACGCCGCGCAGATGCTTTGCAGCGAGCGCTCGTAGCTCACATCGCGGCCAAAGAGGTTCACCGTCATGACGCCCTCGTCGGTCAGCACCGAGCGGCAGTCGGCGTAGAAATCGGGGCTGTCGAGCACAGGCGCTGCGGCCTCGTGGTCGTACAGATCGACCTGCAGCGCGTCGATCTGGCCGGTGTGCGCGGGGTTGCGGATTTCCTGTTCCGCGTCGGCCAGCAGCACGCGCAGGCGCGGACCGTCGGGCGGCAGCTTGAACCAGCCGCGACAGGCCGCGAGCACCTGCGGGTTGATCTCGATGGCCGTGGTGTCCATGCGCAGCTGCTTGTAGTGGAACTTGGTGAGCGCAGCCGAGCCCAGCCCGAGCTGCATGGCGCGGCGCTTGCCCACGGAATCGGGCTCCACGAACAGCAGCCAGGCCATCATGCGCTGCACATAGTCGAGCTCGATGTCGAACGGCGCGTCGATGATCATCGAGCCCTGAATCCACTCGGTCCCCAGGTGCAGAAAACGCACCTCGCCGTCTTCGGACATGGTCACGTCGGGCAAGGTCTGCGGCCCGGCGCGGCGCCGGGCGGCCGCATTGGCTCCGCTCTTCATGCGTTCACACCCTTGCGGTCATCACGCCACAACCGGGGGAACAAAGCCACAGAGTGGCACACATGCGAAGCCTCATGGGCTCGCACACGACGGGCTGACAACCAATATTGCATCTTCGTTTTTTCTGGAACTGCAAAAGGAACATTATGAACATGGAAGCCGTCTGGATTTTTCTCTCGACCCAGGGGGCCGACTTCGGTCTGAAGATCCTGGGTGCCATCGCGGCCTGGATCGTGGGCCGCTGGTTGATCGGCATCGCGGTCGGCCTGATCGGCCGGGCGCTGGAAAATGGCAAGAAGATCGACGCCACACTAATCCAGTACCTGAAGTCCATCATCTCGGTGGGCCTGACGTTGATCCTGGTGCTGGCCATCCTCGACATCTTCGGCATCAAGACCACCTCGTTCGCGGCGCTGCTGGCCGGCGCGGGCTTGGCCATCGGCGCGGCCTGGAGCGGCATGTTGGGAAATTTTGCAGCCGGCTTGTTCTTGCAAGTGCTTCGGCCCTACAAGGTGGGCGACTTCATCAGCGCAGGCGGCACGCTGGGCACGGTGAAGGAGCTCGGCCTGTTTGCGACCACCGTGCTCACGCCCGACAACGTGTTGACCGTGGTGGGCAACAACAAGGTGTTCAGTGACAACATCCAGAACTTCAGCGCAGAGCCTTTCCGTCGCGTGGACTGCGTGGCCAAGGTGGCGAACAGCGTGGACGTGGCAGACGCCATCGCGCGCCTGCGCCCGGCCATCGCTGCGATCCCGAACGTGAAGGACAGCCCCGCGCCCGACATCGAAATTCTGGAATTCACCCCCGAAGGTCCCAGACTCTGCGTGCGCCCCTACACCCACACCGACCACTACTGGCAGGTGTACTTCGATACGCACAAGGCCATTGTTTCGACCTTTGGTGCGGCCGGTTACCCGGTTCCCGAAACGCCGATGGCGCATCGAAGGGTGTGATTCGCTGACCCTGATTTTCAAAAGCCGTCCGGTGTACGCTCCGGGCGGTTTTTTCTTTTGGGCGCGAAGTCAGTCAGCGCCTGCGTCCCGCCAAGACGCCGCCGCGCGGCCGACACTGCGAATGTCCCCCGGGTCTGCGGCCCTCCTCCTTTACTTCGCTGTGTCGGCCACCCGACGTCATCGTCACAACAAAGCTACGGCTACCCGACGCAGGAATACCCACAGGTCTCCAGCTTGCTGCGGCGGTGCGCTCGGCATAGCGAGGTAAAGGAGGAGGGCCGGAACGGCCCGGGGGACACGAGTGGCGCAGAGCGCGCCGGCGCAGCAAGCCCGCGAGGTCTACCCAGAAGCCCTACGTCACTCCATGCCGCCGCAACACCTCAGCCCAGGCCACCAGCTTGCGATCAAACGACCAGCTCGCGTTCGCCGGGCTGGTCGATGGCAACTTGTACACCGGCAGTCCGAACGCCGACGTGTGCTTGGCGTGCCGGTAACTCTCACCACCGTTGTGCGCAATGGCCTCCAGCATCGGGCACTGCCGCTGCACCGCTGCGAAGTCATTGAGTTCGGCGGCGCGGATGTCGGCGTCCAGACTGCCCTCGCGCTCACAGGCGCCGTACACGTCCCACAGCCCCAGACCATGCTCGTGCAGCGCGGCGATGCGTTCGGCATACGGAAGCGTGATCAGTGGCTGCTGCCAGAGCGCGCCCAGGATTTTCCAGAAATGGTTCTGCGGATGGCCGTAATACTGCTGCGCGCGCAGCGAAGCCACGCCCGGAAAGCTGCCCAGCACCAGCAGGCGCGTGCGCGCGTCCAGCACCGGCGGCAAACCCTGCAGGCGGATCAAGCCACGGCCCCACCAGTCGCCAAAGCCGCCAGTTTCGGCAGCGCCACCAGGGCGTTGGCGCTGGTCGCCCGCGCCAGTGCGTCGGCCGGCACTCCCCGCAGATCCGCCACCACCTGCCCGATGCGCGGCAACTCGGCCGGTGTGTTCACGCCCTGCGAGCGCCCGGCCGCGCGCTCGGCCGCCATCGCATACAGCCAGTGCGGCGGGATGTCGGGCGCATCGGTCTCCATCACCAGCGCCGACAGCGGCAACTCGGCGGCCAGCCGGCGCAGTCTCAGCGCCGGCTCGAACGTCACCGCGCCACCGAACCCGAGCTTGAAACCGAGGTCCAGAAAGGCCTGCACCTGCTGCGCGCTGCCGTTGAAAGCGTGCGCAATGCCACCCGCCACCGGCAGCTCGCGCAGCGCACCCAGCAAGGCATCGGCACTGCGCCGCACATGCAGGATCACCGGCAGGCCGTGCCGGCGCGCCAGCCGCAGCTGCGCACGGTAGAAGCGGGTCTGGCGCTCGCGCATGGCAGGCTCGCACAGCGCCGGCACGAAGAAGTCCAACCCGATCTCGCCCACCGCCACCAGCCGCGGATCGTCGCGGTGTTCGGTCAGCGCCGCGTCCAGCGCATCCACGTCTTCGTCCCGCGCTTGTGGCACGCACATCGGGTGGATGCCCAGCGCGTAGGCGTCGCCCAGGCGGTGCGCCAGCAGGCGCACCGTATCGAGGTTCTGCCGCATCACGGCCGGAATCACGCACAAGCCCACACCCAGCCCACGCGCCCGCTCACGCGCTTGCACCGCCAGCGCGTGGTCAGCGCCGAATTCGGGAGCGTCGAGGTGGCAATGGGTGTCGATCCACATGGCGGTATAACCTTGATTGTGCCGCCTGAAGCGTGCCCGATTTGGGGCACACCGTGCGGCCCCGGAGCCCCCGATGTCCCATTCGACCTCTTGTTTCGTCCGCCCCTTCGCCTGGTTCGCCATCTCCCTCTCGCTGGCCGCCTGCGCCGGACAGCCCGCCGCGCCCTCGCTCACGGGCACCGAGTGGCGGCTGGAAGCCCTGGGCGACAGCGCCGTGATGGAGCGCTCGCAGGCGACGCTGACCTTCCCCGAGGCGGGTCGCGTCGCCGGCAACGGTTCGTGCAACCGCTTCTTCGGTTCGGTCCGCATCACGCAGGGCCACATCGGCTTCGACCAGGTGGGTTCGACCAAGATGGCCTGCATGGGGCCGGCGAACGAGCAGGAGGCGCGCTATCTCGCTGCCCTGCAGAAGGCCGAGCGCTACGAGCTGCAGGGCCGCACGCTGCTGATCCACGTGAACGGCATGGCGCAGCCGCTGCGCTTCGCCCAGACCGCGCCCTGAATAGTCAGGTCAGCACGCCGGTAGTCAACCGCAGGACGCGCCCGCAGCGCGCGGCCAGGGTTTCGTCGTGCGTGACGACGATGAAGGCCGTGCCCTGGTCGCGGGCGAGCTGCATCATGAGTTCGAACACGCCGTCGGCGGTGCTGCGGTCGAGGTTGCCGGTGGGCTCGTCGGCCAGCACGCAGGCGGGCTGCGTCACCAGCGCGCGCGCGATCGCCACCCGCTGACGCTCGCCACCCGAGAGTTCCGAAGGCCGGTGGTGCAGGCGGCCGGCCAGTCCGACGCGCGTCAGGGTCTGGGTGGCGATCTCGGCCGCTTCGGCGCGGGGCAGGCGGCGGATCCACAGCGGCATCGCCACGTTATCGCGTGCGCTGAACTCGGGCAGCAGGTGGTGGAACTGGTAGACGAAGCCCAGGTGCCTGTTGCGCAGCGCGCCCTGCTGTGCCGCGCTCAGGCCCGACATCGTCTGCCCCATGAGCTGCACGCTGCCGCTGGTGGGGGCGTCCAGGCCGCCCAACAGGTGCAGCAGCGTGCTCTTGCCCGAGCCGGAAGCGCCGACGATGGCCACGGTTTCGCCTTTGCGCACCGTCAGGTCCACGCCCTGCAGCACGGTCACGTCCAGCCGGCCTTCGGTGAAGCGCTTGGTGAGGCCGGCGGCCTGAAGTACAACTTCACTCATAGCGCAGTGCCTCGGCAGGGTTCACGCGGCTCGCGCGCCAGCTCGGGTAAATGGTGGCCACAAAAGAGAGCGCCAGCGAAATCAGCCCCACGGGCAGGATGTCGCCCTGCTGCGGGTCGCTGGGCATGCGGCTGATGAGGTACACGTCCTGCGGCAAAAAGCTCGCGCCCAGCAGGCGCTCCAGCGCAGGCACAAGCGTATCGATGTTGAAGGCCACACCCAGGCCCAGCAGCAGGCCGGCGCCGGTGCCGATGATGCCCACCATCGCGCCCTGCACCATGAAGATGCCCATGATGCTCTGCGGGCTCGCACCCAATGTGCGCAGGATGGCGATGTCGGCGCGCTTGTCGGTAACCGTCATCACCAGCGTGGACACCAGGTTGAACGCCGCCACCGCCACGATCAGCGTGAGGATGATGAACATCATGCGTTTCTCCAGCTGCACGGCGGCGAACCAGGTGCGGTTCTGGCGTGTCCAGTCGCGCACCAGCAGGCCGGGATCGAGGTCGGCGGCGATGGCAATGGCTACCTCGCGCGCTTCGTGCAGGTTCTTGATCTTCACGCGCACCCCCGTCGGCCCTTCGACACGGAAGATGCGCGCGGCATCTTCCTGGTGCAGCAGGGCCAGCGCCGAGTCGTACTCAAAGTGGCCAGAATCGAAGGTCCCGACCACCGTCATCTGGCGGATGCGCGGCACCACGCCCGCGGGCGTGACCTGCCCGCTGGGCGCGATCAGGGTCACCGTGTCACCGGTGCCCACACCGAGGCTGCGCGCCAGCTCGCCGCCGAGGATCACGCCGAATTCACCCGGCACCAGCCGCGGCAGCACGGTGTCGGCCAGGTCGGCCACGAGGTCGGTCACCTTGGGCTCCAGTGCCGGGTCGATGCCCCGCACCAGCGCGCCCTTCATGTCTTCGCCGCGCGCGATCAGCGCCTGCGCCCCCACAAACGGTGCCGCGCCCAGCACCTCGGGGTGGCGTTCGATGGTGGCCAGCGTGTCGGCCAGGTTGGGAATCGCCTGGCCACCGGGTTCAAACACCTCGATGTGCGAGAGCACGCCCAGCATGCGGTCGCGCACCTCTTTCTGGAAACCGTTCATCACCGACAGCACAATGATGAGCGCGGCCACACCCAGCGCGATGCCCAGCATGGACACGCCCGAGATGAAGGAGATGAAGCCATTGCGCCGGGTGGCGCGGCCGGCGCGCGTGTAGCGCCAGCCCAGGATGAGTTCGTAAGGGGTTTGCATCGAACGGGGATTGTGGCATCCCCGACAATCGCGTCATGCCCGTTGCCCCCATGGCCCCAGAAGCTCCGCCCCCATTGCCCAACCGCCTGCTGATCCCGTTTGCCAGCGCCAGTGCGCCAGAGTGCCTGGCGGTGCTGAGCAGCCTGCGCCTGCCGAACCTGCAGGCCCTGCTGGCCGAACTGGAGTCCGCGACCACCGACAACGGCGACGACCACAGCCTGAGCCTGCCGCACGAGCGCGCGCTGGCGCGGGCGCTAGGGCTGGTGAAAGCGGACGGCTCGGCCTGCAAAGACGGTCAGATCCCGTGGGCCGCCGCAGCAAGCGCCGAGCCGACCACGCCGCAAGCCTGGTTCAACCCCTGCCATTTCCAGATCGGTACGGACCATGTGAGCCTGTTGCCGAGCGAGCAGATCGGCCTGACCGATGAAGACGCCCGCCACCTGTTCGACGCGTTCGCGCCCTATTGCGCGGAAGACGGCATCACCCTGCGCTTTGAGAGCGCCACGCGCTGGCACGCCAGCGGCGAACCGCTGCGCGGCATCGCCTGCGCCAGTCTGGACCGCGTGAGCGGCCGCCCGGTGGACGGCTGGATGCCCCAGAGTCCCGCCAACCCGGCCGGCAGCCAGTTGCTCAAGCGCCTGCAAAGCGAAGCACAAATGCTGTTCTACACCCACCCGGTGCACGATGCGCGCACCGCGCGCGGCCTGCTGCCGGTCAACGGCTTCTGGGTCAGCGGCGCGGGTGCCCTGGAAACGCCCACACCCTTGCAGCCGGCACCGACCGTTCCCGACACCTTGCGCCAGGCCGCGCTGCGCGCCGACTGGGCCGCCTGGCAACAGGCCTGGGCGCAGCTGGACGCCACCGCCATCAAAGCCTTGCTGGAAGCCGCCCGCCGCGGCGACCCGGTCACACTCACACTGTGCGGCGAGCGTGGTGCGCAAACCTGGGTCAGCGCGCCACGCAACGCCAGCGCACGCCTCGGCCGCCTGTTCAAAAACCTGCTGGGCACGCCCCCGGCCTGGAAAGCCCTCGAAACCCTATGAAGATCATCACCCGCGATGTACCGCCCCGCGCCGCCTGGGCGCTGGAACAAGGCGGTGTGCACCCGCTGCTGGCCCGCCTGTTTGCCGCGCGCGGCATCACCAGCAAGGAGCAGCTCGATGACGCGCTCTCGCTGCTGCTGCCACCCGCCTCCATGAAAGGCGCTCAGGAAGCCGCCCGCGCGCTGGCCGACGCGATGGCCGCGAACAAAGCCATCTGCATCGTGGCCGACTACGACTGCGACGGCGCCACCGCCTGCGCGGTCGGCTTGCGCGGCCTGCGCCTGCTGGGCGCGCCCATGGGTTTTGACCGCGTGAACTACCTGGTGCCCGACCGCGTGACCGACGGCTACGGCCTCACACCCGCCATCGCCAAGCGCGTGAAAGCGCAGGGTGCCGACGTGCTGGTGACGGTGGACAACGGCATCGCCAGCATCGACGGCGTGCGCGCCGCGCGCGAGCTCGGCCTGCAGGTCATCGTGACCGACCACCACCTGCCCGCGCTCAAAGGCGGCGAAGTCGTGGTGCCCGCCGACTGCGTGATCGTCAACCCCAACCAGCCTGGTTGCGATTTCGAGAGCAAGTCGATCGCCGGCGTGGGTGTCATGTTCTACGTACTGCTCGCCTTGCGGGCCGAACTGCGTGAGCGCGGCGTGTTTGATGCGAAGTCACAACCGAAGATCGACACGCTGCTGCCCCTCGTGGCGCTCGGCACCGTGGCCGACGTGGTGAAGCTAGACGCCAACAACCGCCGCCTCGTTGCGCAGGGCCTGAAGCGCGTGCGTGCCGGGGCCATGCCGCCGGGCATGACGGCGCTGTTCAACGTGGCTGCTCGTCAGCCGCAAAAAGCCACCAGCTTCGACTTCGGCTTCGCCCTCGGCCCGCGCCTGAACGCTGCAGGCCGCCTGGCCGACATGACGCTGGGCATCGAATGCCTGACCACCGACGACGGTCTGCGCGCCGACGAACTCGCGCGCACGCTCGACGGCATCAACCGCGAGCGCAAGGCGATTGAAGGCGAGATGCGCGACCAGGCGCTGTTACTGGCCGAGGAGATGTTTGACGAATCCGAAGAGCCGCCGCCAGCGCTGATCGTGTTCGACCCGGACTTCCACGAAGGTGTGGTCGGCATCGTCGCCTCACGTCTGAAGGACAAGATGCACCGACCCACCTTCGTGTTCGCCACCAGCGGCGCCGAGGGCAAGGAAAACGAGCTCAAGGGCTCGGGCCGCTCCATCCCCGGCTTTCACCTGCGCGACGCCCTGGACCTGGTGGCCAAGCGGCACCCGGGCGTGTTGTTGCGCTTTGGTGGCCACGCCATGGCGGCGGGCTGCACCATCGACGAAGAACACCTGGACATCTTTGAAGCCGCGCTGCAGCAAGTGGCCCACGAATGGCTGGACGCCGCCACCTTGCAACGCCGCATGGAGGCCGACGGCGCGCTGGACAAGCAGTACCGCCGCACCGATCTGGTGGACACGCTGCACCACGAAGTGTGGGGCCAGGGTTTTGCGCCGCCGGTGTTCTGCGAAGAGCTGCAGATCGTGTCCCAGCGTCTCGTGGGCGAGAAGCACCTGGCGCTGAAGATGAAGCACCAGGGCGATCCGGTGGACGGCATCTGGTTCGGCCATACCGAGCCGTTGCCCGAACGGGTGAAGCTGGCGTTCCGGCTGGATGCGGATGAGTGGCAGGGTCAGCGACGCGTGCGCTTCCTCATTGAGGCGGCTGAGGTCTGAGCCTCTTGCGTTGCACCTCGCACGCTGGCGAAACCATGGCGCTCTGCGCCGCTCATGTCCCCCGACGGCCTGCGGCCGTCTCCTCCTTTACTTCGCTATGCAGAACGCCATGTCCTCGCCAGCCAGAGCCGCGTGGGCGTTCCAGCATTGAGCAGTCCGTTCACCATGGAGGTCATCGGCAAACGGGGTGACTGATGCAGCGAAGTAAAGGAGGAGGCGGCTTCAGCCGCCGGGGGACATGAGCGAAATCGGTCACCCCGTTTGCCGATGACCGGTGCTATCGGAGACCGAAGCAGCTCAAGAACCGGAGCAACGCAAGCAAAAACTCAGCTCATCAACGCTTCACGAACAGCCGCCAGCTGACGGCGCGAAACCGACAGCCGCTCGTCCACGCCATCGAGCCGCACCGTCCAGCCCTCGCCGTCCACAGGATCGTTGTGCTTCTCCACCGCCCGCACTGCGCGGCGCGCCACCAGCGCATTGCGGTGCACACGCACGAACAGGTGCGCGTATTTTTGCTCCAGATCACTCAAGGCGCCGTCGTAGATGTGCTCCTTCTCCGCCGTGCGCACCGTGATGTATTTCAGCTCGGCCTTGAGGTAGATCACGTCCGACAGCGCCACACGCTCGCTGCGCCCGCGCTCCTGGATCAGCAGGCTGTCCACGGGGCCAGAAGCTTCTGCGCCCTCGCCGCCCACACTGCGCAGGCGTTGCGCTTTCTGCAACGCCTGCTGCAGACGCTCCAGCCGCACCGGCTTGGTCAGGTAATCGATGGCTTCCAGGTCAAAAGCCTGCACCGCATGCTCGGCGTAAGCCGTGACAAAAATGATCTGCGGCGGCGATGCCATCTGGCGCAAGCTGGCGGCCAGCGCCATGCCGTCAACGCCGGGCATGTGAACGTCCAGCAGCACCAGATCGCAGGCCGTGCGCTGGATCTGCTCCATCGCCTGCACCGCGTTGGCCGCTTCGCCCACGATCTCGGTGCGCGGATCGGCGCAATCGCCCAGCAACGTGCGCAGCCGCGAACGGGCCAGTGTCTCATCGTCGACGATCAAAACCTTCAATGCCATGCCACGCTCCCTTGCTGTCAGGCTCGAAACAACAGCTTATACCGGTATTTCAAGGCGAACCTGAAACACATCATTGACCAGTGCGCTCTGAAACCGGCCCTGCACGTCGTGCAACAGGGTCAGGCGCTGGCGCACGTTGTCCAGCGCCAGCCCGTTGCCTCTGGTGCCGCTGCCCGCAGGCACGGTGTTGGTCACCTTGATCACCACCACGCTGCCACGCCGCTGCGTGCTGATGCGCACCACGGCACCGGTGGGGCTGGGCTCCACGCCGTGCTTGACCGCGTTTTCCACCAGCGGCTGCAGGATCAGCGGCGGCAGCCGGGCCTCGGAGGCCGACTCGTCGATGCTCCATTCCAGCCGCAGGCGGGCGCCAAAACGCACCTGCTCGATCGCCAGGTAGTGCCGGGCCAGCTCCAGTTCCTGGCTCAGCGGCACCGCTTCCTTGGAGTCGGCCAGCGCGTGCCGGAACAGTTCGCTCAGGTCTTCGAGCAGGCGCTCGGCCCGGGCGGGCTCGGCGCGCACGAGCGCGATCGCGCTGTTGAGCGTGTTGAACAGAAAGTGGGGCCGGATGCGGGCCTGCAGCTCCGCCAGCCGAGCCGTGGTGCTCGCCGGTGTTCGGGCGCGGGCGCGCCAGACCAGCGCCGCCACCAGCACCGCCGCCAACAACGCACCCGAGGCCGCGCTGGCCAGCCAGGGCGCCGGATCCACCAGCCCCATCCAGTGCAACAGCGCGCAGCCGTACAGCGCGGCCAGCGCACCGAGCGTGACGCCCGCGGTCCACTGCGCCGGCATCGGCAGGGCGCCCAGCGGGCGCTTGAGCGCGCAGACGCCCAGCAACCAGACCAGGGTCGCGGGCAGGGCAGCGCCCGTCAGCATGGCCATCTGGCCGGTCCAGGCCCACAAGCCCTGCGCGCCGAACAGCGCCGCCACCCACACGACGGACTGCACGAACAGCACCGCCCGCAACACCACGCCGACCTTGCAGGTGTCGAACACCAGTTCGCTGGCGCGCACCGGCTCGGGCATGCGCCGCAAGGGCCGCATGCCGGCCGCTGGCGCCAGGTCCTGGAAGCTCGATAAAATTCGGGAGTCTTGCATGGCTCGCACTATAGGCTGCGACCGCCCGAAGATGGGCAGCACAGATCCGTTTGTAAAACCCGGCCAGCCCGGCCCGGCGCACCCGCCGCCCTCCAATTCCCTACCCAGCCGCTGGCACCACCATGTCCACCAACCAACTCGACAAGAAATCCGAAGCCTGGTCCGCCCTATTCTCGGAGCCCATGAGCGAACTGGTCAAGCGCTACACCGCCAGCGTGTTTTTTGACAAACGCCTCTGGCTGGCCGACATCACCGGCAGCCTGGCCCACGCGGAAATGCTGGCCGCCCAGGGCATCATCGGCGCCGACGACCGCGCGTCCATCGAACGCGGCATGGCGCAGATCCGCAGCGAAATCGAAGCCGGCAGCTTCGAATGGAAGCTCGACCTGGAAGACGTGCACCTGAACATCGAAGCGCGCCTGACCCAGCTGGTGGGCGACGCCGGCAAACGCCTGCACACCGGCCGCAGCCGAAACGACCAGGTGGCCACCGACGTGCGCCTGTGGCTGCGCAGCGAGATCGACCTGATCAGCGACCTGCTGGTGGAGCTGCAGACCGCGCTGGTGGACGTGGCCGAGCAGAACGTCGAAGTCATCATGCCCGGCTTCACCCACCTGCAGGTGGCGCAGCCGGTGAGCTTTGCCCACCACCTGCTGGCCTACGTGGAAATGTTCGCGCGCGACGCCGAGCGCATGAATGACGTGCGCCGCCGCACCAACCGCCTGCCGCTGGGCAGTGCCGCGCTGGCCGGTACCACCTACCCGCTGGACCGCGAGCGCGTGGCCGCCAGCCTGGGCATGGTCGACGAACAAGGCCACCCGCAGGTCTGCCAGAACAGTCTGGACGGCGTGAGCGACCGCGACTTCGCGATCGAATTCACCGCCGCCGCCTCGTTGTGCATGGTGCACATCAGCCGCTTCAGCGAAGAGCTGATCCTGTGGATGAGCCAGAACTTCGGCTTCGTGAAAATCGCCGACCGCTTCACCACCGGCTCGTCGATCATGCCGCAGAAGAAAAACCCCGACGTGCCCGAACTGGCGCGCGGCAAGACCGGCCGCGTGGTCGGCCACCTGATGGGCCTGATCACGCTCATGAAGGGCCAGCCGCTGGCCTACAACAAGGACAACCAGGAAGACAAGGAGCCGCTGTTCGACACCGTGGACACCTTGAAAGACACGCTGCGCATCTTTGCCGAGATGGTGGGTGGCCAGCCGAACCCGGCCACGGGGCAGAAGGAAGGCGGTATCACCGTCAACGCCGTGGCCATGGAAGAAGCCGCCAAGAAGGGCTACGCCACCGCCACCGACCTGGCCGACTACCTGGTGAAAAAAGGCCTGCCCTTCCGCGATGCCCACGAAACCGTGGCCCACGCCGTGAAGGCCGCCACCAGCCACGCCTGCGACCTGTCCGAACTGCCTCTCACGGTGCTGCAGGGCTTCAACGCCAGCATTGAGAAAGACGTCTACGAGTGCCTGAGCCTGCGCGGCAGCCTGAACGCCCGCAACACCCTGGGTGGCACCGCGCCGGCCCAGGTGCTGAGCCAGATCGCGCGCCACCGCACCCGCCTGGCCTGAGCGTTCACACCGGGCGGCTGTCGGCCGGGCAGCCACCCTTGGGCTGGCTCAAGACCGCGCCAAGGGCGCCGATACACAGGGTCATAACGAAAGTCCGCTGCACGCGGGCGACAACCCTTGAATCGGAGGTTCCCCCATGTCTTCAGAGTTTCTGTGGATCGCTGCTGTGCTGGCTTCTGCCATGGCGTGGTGGTTGCTCCGCCGCCCGGTCGGGCGCGCCCCAGCCAGTGCACCCCGTGAATTGGCCACCCTGCGCAGTGCCCTCGGTCCCGTGCCGGCTTCCTCGCCGCGCCCGGCGCCTGCCTTTGTCGCCACCGTGCAGCCCTTGCCGGACGCGCTGGCGGGTTTCCACTGGCGCACAGAATCCGATCTCGATAGCGAACGCCACGCCACCCTGATCGCTGCCGTGCGCGGCATCCCGCGCCCGCCGCGCTCCTTGCAGCAGCTGCTGTCGCCCGAATTCGTGGCCCGGGCCAGCTCCGCCGAACTCAGCGATCTCGTGATGGGCGAACCGCTCATCGCGGCCAAGGTGCTGTCCACCGTGAACTCGCCCCTGTACGGCCTGCACAGGCCCGTCACCAACATCGGCCAGGCCGTCACTTTCCTGGGTATCAGCAGCGTGCGCAGCCTCTGCCTGCAATACATGCTGACCGAAGCCTTCAAACCCACACAGGCAGAGGCGCAAAAAGCGTTCGATGCCATCTGGAAAGCCAGCGCCATCGCCAGCGAACTGGCCGTGCGCCTGGGCAAGATGCTGAACCTGCCCGACCAGGCGTCGATGTCCACGCAAGTGGTTCTGGGGTTCGTGGGCCAGCTGGCCACCGCCTCGCTCATCCCCACCGCCGGCATGCCGCGGTGGCTCGGCCGCGACCGGCTCGAACGCGCGCGGCTGGAGCAGGAGCTGCTGGGCCTGAACGCCGTGGAAATCGGCGGCCTGCTCATGAAGTCGTGGGAACTGCCCGCCGCACTGGTGGACGATGTGAACGACATGGGCCGCCTGCTGGTCACCCCGCCGGCCGCCATCGAACCCGAGCGCCTGCCGCGCATCGCGCTCGGCTATCTCTGCGCCCACCTGGGCGAAGGGCTGGCGCAAGGCCGCATCCCGTCGCCCGAGGCACTCACCATCGGCGACGGCGTGGACACCCACCACCTGCGCGCCTGCCTGGCCCACCCCCTGCTCGCGCGCCTGCCCGCTGCGCTGCAATCGCCCGAACTGCAAGCCGCCGTGCGCCAGATGCTGGGCGAGCCGGTCGAGTCCTGATTCAGATCCCGGCGGTCAGCGGCGCGGCCGAACCGTATTCGTTGTCACCCTGGCTGGGCTGCACGGTCCAGTAGATCATCAGGATCAGTCCCAGCAAGGGAATGAAACCCACCAGCTGCCACCAGCCACTCTTGCCGATGTCGTGCAGGCGGCGAGCCGCCGCGGCGATGGAGGGCACCAGGATGGCGAGGCCGAAAACAGCGTTCAGGCCATCGTTCACGATCCCCGTGACCACACCGCCCAGCACCACAAACAACACCCACCACCAGTATTCAGAGCGCGTTGCGCGGCCGCTGAAACTGGCGTATCTGGAAAAACAGGTCTTGATCGCGTCAACGAATCCCATGGGTTCCTCCCAGGCTGTGGTGGCTGGAAAGCGCAGCCCGGCGGGTGCGCCGTTGCCATCATAGACGGCGCCCTCCGCGGCACAATCGGGGTCCGGCGGCACTTGACCTTCATCAAGCCTCCCGGTCCACCCACCCCGTACAGTTGCGCCCCATGAACACCATCGCCACGCCCGAAGCCCCCGCCACCACCACCGGCCTGGAATGGGCCCCCAGCCTGCAGACCGGCGACGACCGCATGGACGAGACGCACGAAGAGTTCGTCACCATGCTGAACCAGCTGCTCGCCACCCCGCAAGCCCAGCAGCTGCCGCTCTACCGCGAATTCGTCGAACACACCGCCGCCCACTTCGCGCAAGAAGAACGCTGGATGCTCGCCACCGGCTTCACCGCCGACAACTGCCACGCCTCGCACCACGCGACCATCATGGAAACGCTGCACGCGGTGATTCCCCACTATCAAAACGACGACCCGGAAATCATCACCCGCCTGGCCGAAGCGCTGGTCGAATGGTTCCCGCAGCACGCCGCCAGCATGGACGCCGGCCTGGCCCTGCACCTGAAAGACGTCGGATTCGATTCCCGCACCGAAACCCTGGCCGATCCCGACCGGGTGCGCCCGGCGACGATGAGCGGCTGCGGCAGCGTCAGCTGCAGCTGAACGCGACCGTGCCGCCAACAGCGGCACGGTGGCGCACACCTTGTTTCAAGGTCGGTGCGCCATCCGAAACCCCTACGCTGCCCGTGCGGTAAGCTCGCTGCACTTTGAGCGGGTGTCACCCAAGCTCCAGCCACCGCAGCACCCGCATGTCCCCCAAGCCCCCGCCTCATCCCCGGCAGAATCACCTGCTGGCCGCCCTTTCTCCTGAAGTTCAAGACCGTCTGTTCCCTTATCTGGAACTGGTGGCGTTGCCGCTGCGCGCACTCATGTACGAATCGGGGCGCCCCATGCGCCACGTCTACTTCCCCACCGACGCCATCGTGTCGCTGCAGTACGTGATGGAAAACGGTGCGTCCACCGCGATCCTCGTGGTGGGCAACGAGGGTCTGCTGGGCATCACCCTGTTCATGGGCGGCGACAGCTCGCCCAGCCGGTCGGTGGTGCAGAGCGCCGGCCACGCCTACCGCCTGCCCCGATCGCGGGTGAAGGAAGAATTCAAGCGCCACGGCGAGCTGCTGTTGCTGATGCTGCGCTACACGCAGGCACTGATCACGCAAGTCGCTCAGACCGCCGTGTGCAACCGGCACCACGCCATCGACCAGCAACTCTGCCGCTGGCTGCTGCTGTCCCTGGACCGCCTGTCGAACAACCACCTGACGATGACGCAGGAATTCATCGCCAACATGCTCGGCGTTCGCCGCGAGGGCGTGACGCAAGCGGCGCTGAAGCTGCAGCAGCTCGGGGTGATTTCGTACTCCCGCGGCCTGATCAAGGTCCTCGACCGGCCCCAGCTCGAGGCCCTGAGCTGCGAGTGTTACGGCGTGGTCAAGAAGGAAACCGACGTGCTGCTGCACTACATGCCGCAGCGGCAGGTGATCAAGGACGCCACCACCATCCCGACGGTGACGCTCCCCACGGGCAACGCCGTGCTGGCTGCCTGAGGCATCTCCCCCGGCACCGGCGGCAGCCAGGCGGCCGCGCGACAGCGCTCGCGCCGCACCGATTTCGCGCTATCGCACCAGCCAAACGCATCAATACCTCCATACTGGTGCGTTTCTTGCTATGGATTGGTGCGATTCGCCATGCAGACCCTGTTTTGGCGCTTTCAACGCACCAAAACACGTTTTTCTGCACGGAGATTTTTCATGGACGCACTCAAACAGGGCGCTGACGCCCTGTTCATCCTGCTTGGCGGCATCATGGTCCTGGCCATGCACGCCGGTTTCGCCTTTCTGGAACTCGGCACGGTTCGCAAGAAGAACCAGGTCAACGCCCTGGTCAAGATCCTGGTGGACTTTTCGGTCTCCACCATCGCCTATTTCGTCGTCGGCTACGGCGTCGCCTACGGTGCCTCGTTCTTTGTCGGCGCCGAGACCCTGGCGCAGAAAAACGGCTACGAGCTGGTGAAGTTCTTCTTCCTGCTCACCTTCGCAGCCGCCATCCCGGCCATCATTTCCGGTGGCATCGCCGAACGCGCCAGGTTCTGGCCACAACTGATCGCAACGGCAGTCATCGTCGGTTTCGTCTACCCTTTCTTTGAAGGCATCGCCTGGAACGGCCACTTCGGCGTGCAGGCCTGGATCACCGAAACCACCGGTGCCGCCTTCCACGACTTCGCGGGCTCGGTCGTCGTGCACGCCGTTGGCGGCTGGATCGCGCTGCCCGCGGTCATCTTCCTGGGCGCCCGCGCCAACCGCTACCGCAAGGACGGCGGCATCTCGGCCCACCCGCCATCGAGCATTCCCTTTCTCGCGCTGGGCGCCTGGATCCTCTGCGTGGGCTGGTTCGGTTTCAACGTGATGAGTGCGCAGACGCTGGAAAAAATCTCGGGTCTCGTCGCTGTGAACTCGCTCATGGCCATGGTCGGCGGCACGCTGGCTGCACTGCTGGCCGGAAAGAACGACCCCGGCTTCGTGCACAACGGCCCGCTGGCCGGCCTGGTGGCTGTTTGCGCCGGTTCCGATCTCATGCACCCGCTGGGCGCGCTGGTGGTCGGCGCGGTGGCGGGCGCGTTGTTCGTGGGCATGTTCACGCTGACACAGAACCGCTGGAAGATCGACGACGTGCTCGGCGTCTGGCCGCTGCACGGCCTGTGCGGCACCTGGGGCGGCCTCGCTGCCGGCATCTTCGGCCAACAGGCGCTGGGCGGCCTGGGTGGCGTCAGCTTCAGCGCGCAACTCATCGGCACCGCCCTGGGCGTGAGCTGGGCGTTGCTCGGCGGCGCGGTGGTCTACGGCGCGCTCAAGGCCACCATGGGCCTGCGCCTGAGCCAGGAAGAGGAATACGACGGCGCCGACCTGACCATCCACCGCATCAGCGCCACACCGGACCGGGAAGTGAGCTGGTAAAGCGAATCGCCCGCCGCCTAAGAACCGTCCCGCCCCTCTCCGTGGCCGTGGAGCACATAGTGTCCAAAGGGATACAGGCCCGCCTGCCGGACATCTGGGTTCCGCTCAAGATACCGGTCTGCGGAAAACTTCCGGTAGTCGAGCTGCAGATCACTCTTGTTGCGTATGCACTCCAGGTACAGCTGGGACACCAGCTCGACAAAGCTGGCGTTTTCAGGCACATCGGCGCCACGGTCCGTTAATTCCCTGCGAAGCACCGTGAGCATCTCAGGCGTCGTGCGCCCCAGCCAATCCTTCAGACCCGTGCAGTCCATATCTTGCTCGGAATAGGGCGGTAGTTGCAGGCTTTGCCCCAGGCGAGCCTCCATCCAGCCCATGTCCCAGATATCGATTTCCCGGGTCACCAATCTGGCGGGTATTTCAAACCGGCCAGGAAACAGGCGTCCAAAAACACGCAGCAATTCACGCCAAGCGTGGTGCAAGAGGTCGTTCCTGGACGAGAACATCGGAAAACTGTTCAAGGCGTAGATGCATCTGACTGCGTCCGTCGACAAGGTCGCATTCACCTCCAGGCGGTGGGCAGGCTCTTTCTTCAACCCGAGCCACGATGCAAAATCTGCGATCACATCACCATTCAGCAGCTTCTCACGACGGTACAGCCGATAGGCAACGCGCTCCACCCCGAAGGCGTCTTCGATATGGTGAAAGTTGTCCCAGTATGAAAGTGGGTGCAGGTCATCACCTGCATGACCCCATTTGATCGCTTCCTGAGTGACGGCCTTGACATAGTCAAACGGATCCCTGACATAGGCGTAGACCTGAATGTCGCTGGCGTACTGGTGCAGCAGCGTCGCCAGTTCCCGCGTGGAATCCGGATCGAAATTCGTGATGGCTTCCGCCGACAGAATCAATACTTCGGCTTCACTCGTCCTCAGGCAGGCTTCCAGTGCATCACGGCAGTGCGCCCGAACCCGGTCAAAGTCGCAGGCCGCCACGCCGACCCGCAGCAACTTGCCCGTTCTTTTGTAGTCCTTGTCAAACGCGGTGTTGATCAGGAATGAGTGGTTGTATTCATGCGTGCGATCCACCTCCACCACGGGCGGCAACGGCGCGTATTCGAAAACACCATCCCGGTAACCGGCCAGCGAGGCCTGAATGGCGGTTGATCCCGTCTTGTGCATCCCAACGTGGAGGACGATTTTTTTCATGAGCAGGGTTTCCAGAGAATCCTAGGTTCGGTCGGCCCTCATTTGAAGGCACCCACTGCGGCTGAACCGCACCGGGCATCGCGGAGGCGCAAATAGTCTAAACGGCCGTCAGCGTCGGCTTTGGATGGAACTGCTGGCCCCCGATGTCGAAAACAGGCTACGGTGATCGTCGTGTTGTTCGGGGGCCGTCCCCGAACCAACCCATCCGACACCATGACCACCACCGCATCCACCCACACCGGTAGCTGCCACTGCGGCCGCATCGCATTTGAAGTCCAGGGCGAGATCGACAGTGCGCTCGCCTGCAACTGCTCCATCTGCTCGCGCAAGGGCTCGCTGCTCTGGTTCGTGCCGCGCGCCAGCCTGGTCCTGAAGACGCCCGAGGACGCCGCCTCGACCTACCTGTTCAACAAACACGTGATCCGCCACCGCTTCTGCCCGGTCTGCGGCATCCACCCCTATGGCGAAGGCACCGACCCCAAGGGCAACGCCATGGCGGCGATCAACCTGCGCTGCATCGACGGCATCGACCTCGCGGCCATTCCTGTGCACCGCTTCGACGGCAAAAGCCTCTGAGCGCCGGGGCGCCAGCCGCCCGCCGTCCCTATCATTCGCACAGGCCACCGGCCGCCGCCCTGGCCAGACCAGGCCAGTGCCAGAGGCCGCCGATCCCATGAGCCATTCCCCGCCCACCCTGCCTGACGCTTCGACCGCCCCGCCCGCGAAGGCCACCCGCCGCGAATGGTTCGGGCTGGCCGTGATCGCCCTGCCCTGTCTGGTCTACGCCATGGACCTCACGGTGCTCAACCTGGCCGTGCCCGCGCTCAGCCGGGCGCTCGTGCCCAGCGCCTCGGAGTTGCTGTGGATCATCGACATCTACGGTTTTTTCGTCGCCGGCTTCCTGATCACCATGGGCACGCTGGGCGACCGTATCGGGCGCCGCCGCCTGCTGCTGATCGGCGCGGCCTTCTTCGCCGTGGCCTCGGTGCTGGCCGCGTTCGCGCGCACCCCCAACGAGCTGATCGTGCTGCGCGCGCTGCTGGGCATCGCCGGCGCCACGCTCGCGCCGTCCACGCTCTCGCTGATCCGCAACATGTTTCACGACGAGACGCAGCGCCAGTTCGCCATCGGCGTGTGGATCACCGCGTTCTCGGTCGGCAGCGCCATCGGACCGCTGGTGGGCGGCTGGCTGCTGGAGCACTTCTGGTGGGGCTCGGTGTTCCTGCCCGCCGTGCCGGTGATGGCCCTGCTGCTGGTACTCGGGCCGCGCCTGCTGCCCGAGTACCGCGATGAAAACGCCGGCCGCATCGACGCGCCGAGCGTGCTGCTGTCGCTGTCCGCCGTGCTCAGTCTGATCTACGCCATCAAGGCCATGGCCGAATATGGGCCCAGCCCCGGGCGGCTGGCGCTGCTGCTCGCCGGGGTGGCCCTCGGCGTGGCTTTCGTGCGGCGCCAGAAGCGCATCGATTACCCGCTGCTCGAACTGCGGCTGTTCTCCATTCCCACCTTCCGCACGGCCATCATGGCCTACGGGCTGTCGTGCCTGGCCATGTTCGGCATCTACATCTTCATCGCCCAGCACCTGCAGATGGTGCTGGCGCTCTCGCCGCTGCAGGCCGGCTTGGCCACGGTGCCGTGGGCGGGCGGGTTCGTGTTCGGCTCCCTGGTGCTGGCGCCCTGGCTGGCGCGGCGCTTCGGGCCCGGGCCGGTGATGGTGTGGTGCCTCGCGGCGGCCGCGGCCGGCATGCTGCTGATGGTGTGGGCCGACGGCCCCTGGGCGCTGTGGGTGCTGGTGGCCGGCATGGTCGTGGTCAGCCTGGGCATGGCGCCGGTGTTCGCCATCGGCACCGAACAGATCATCACCTCCGCGCCGCCCGAACGCGCGGGCGCCGCCTCGGCCATCGCCGAAACCAGCTCGGAATTCTGTGGCGCATTGGGCATCGCGCTGTTCGGCAGCGCGGGCACCCTCATCTACCGCCAGCAGCTCGCGCAGGCCGGCGGCGACAGCCTGCCCCCGGAAGCGCTCGCCACCCTGGGCGGCGCCCTCTCGGTGGCCGAACGCCTGCCCGCCGAAGCGGCGCAAGCGTTGATCTTCATGGCCCGCGCCGCCTTCACCGACGCGCTGCAGTTCACCGCCCTCACCGGCAGCGCGCTCATGCTGCTGGCCAGCGTGCTGGCGGCGCGGATGTTGAGGCGACCGTAGCGGCGGCTCTGGCCTCAAGCCAGCACCGTGACCGCCCACTCTCAGTGGAAATCGTCTTCCAGCTGGTGGCGCACCGCCAGAATGGTCACGGTCGAGGCGTCTTCGATTTCGAACAGAGCGACGTAGCCACTGTGCCCGAACGGGATCAGCAGCTCGCGCAGAAACGGGCTCTGACCCGCCTTGCGGTAGATGAAGGGTGAGCGGCCGAGGCTGTCAACCGCGCTGGTGATCGCGCTCAGCGCCCGCTCGGCCACATCCAGGTCTTCGACCGTGCTGGCCCGGTCCAGCAAGAACTGGTAGAGGCGGATCAGGTCGTCGCGGGCGCTGGCGCTGTACCGGACCGCGAAGCTCAACCCTGCACCCGCTTCTGCACTTTGGCACGTGCCTGGGTCAGCATACGGCCCAGCTCGGCATGCACATCACCCGCAGCGAAGTAGGCCCCCGAGGCCTGTGACTCTTCGCGCGAAGCCAGCCCGCGCGCCACGAACTCGGCGCGGGTGCGTCGCCGCTCGATGGTTTCCCGCACCGATGCCTCGATGAACCCCGACAAGGTCTCGCCCTCCTGCAGCACGCTCTGGGCGGCATCGCGCAATTGGGGCTCGACGCGCAGCGAAGGCAAGGTGGCAGTTTTCATGGAATGGCCTGGTGCGTTGCAGATGCGATGCATTTTAGACCCATGCTGCATCACGCACCAGCCCTGAGCGAGTACCTAGACGGCCTCAAACCAGCGTATTGACCTGCGTCCCCACCGATCCGCCATTCGCCAGCGGCAAATCGCCCGCCACCGCGTTCAGCAGCGCCGCCGACGCCGACTCGTGCATGTCCATGGCCTTTTTCATGACGAGGATTTGCGCTTCCTGCGTGGTCTGGCTGTTGCCCATCTGAATCACGCGATCCATGAGCAAAGCCGGTGAGACGTTCATGTCCATGGTGGGTCCTTGAATGGTGTCCCTTCTTTATCGGCCCCCTGCACCAACAACTTGATCCGCACCGTCTTCCCACCCCGCTCGTGTGGCTTGCCACCCCGGTAACAAACCGTACACAATGGCCGCCGAGGCATCAGCCCACCACAACGCCACCCAGGGAGGGGAGCCATGAACGACGCCCAGCCGCGCCCGTTCCACATCCGCATCGACCGCGAACTCACGCACCCGCAGGTGATCGCCCTGCAGGAGGAGCACCTCGCAGGCATGCGCGCCGCCTCACCGCCCGAATGCGTGTTTGCGCTGGACCTGAACGGCCTGCGCCGGCCGGAGATCACGTTCCTGACCGCCTGGCGCCGCGCGCCTTCTGATTCACTTGGCGACGACGACGAACTGCTCGCCATGGGTGCCCTCAAGGAACTGGCGCCCACCACCGCCACCGCAGGCGGGCACGGCGAACTCAAGTCCATGCGGACCCGCGCGCGCCACCTGCGCCAGGGCGCCGCACAAGCCATCCTCACCAAACTGCTCGCCATCGCGCGACAGCGCGGCTACGCACGGGTCAGTCTGGAAACCGGCAGCACGCCGGCGTTTGAACCGGCGATGGCGATGTACCGGCGGTTCGGGTTTGTGGAATGCGGGCCGTTTGCGGATTACCGGGAAGATCCGTTTAGTCGGTATTTGGGGCGCGGTTGCAGGCGTAAGATATGGCGGTCTCGACGTTAATCCGTTGCGCTCAAACGCTGTTTTTTTACTTTCAATTCAAGCCTTTTTAAAATGAGAATTTTTGTTCTACTTCTATCGGTTGCTCTGAGTGCATGTTCCGTCAAACTGAAAACTGTTGGTAGCTTTGAAGATTACGACGAGCTATTTGTTGGAGACGTGGTTCACAATCCAATCGCCGGTGGTTCTGAGATTCAAGTGGAAACTTTGCGGTCGAAGGTTCGGTGTCATGGATATGGATATGGAACCGGTCAAGGCGGGGGTTCGTTTGGTTGTGCAGGGCAACGTGGGCGAGCCGACTTGACCTGCACAGACGGAAGGAAGGTCGTTGTTGACTACGTTGCCACGGCCTGCTCAAGAGGATATGGGAGCGGAGTTGACCAAAATGGAGCCAAGTTCAACGTGGTCTTTGGCTTGGAAGAGGATGCAGCCCGATCAGAGCTTGCAAAGATTGCTATTGATAGTAATGCTAAGCCTTCGCTGCCTGTCTATAAGCCTAAGGAGACAAGAAAGGAGAAGGGCTTCGCGACAGGTACTGGATTTTTCGTGTCGACCCAAGGTCACCTCGTTACCAATTTCCACGTGATCGATGGCAGCAACGAGATAACTATCAAGCTTCCATCTTCTGGGCAGTTTGTGCAAGCACGTTTGATTCAGAAAGATCCTGCAAACGATATAGCGTTGCTAAAGATTGATGCGACAACCCGCCCGATACCAATTGCTAGGCAATCTCTTCCATCAAAAGGCGAGGAAGTCCTCACGCTGGGATATCCCTTGGTCGCTATCCAAGGCCAAGAGCAGAAAGCGACGTTTGGACGAATCAACGCCCTAACAGGTATCCGAGACGATGTTAGATTCCTCCAAGTTGATACTCCGATTCAACCAGGGAACTCTGGTGGACCTCTTCTCGACATTAGCGGAAGAGTTGTTGGTGTGGTGACTGCGACGTTGGATCAAATCATCACGCTGAGATCGTCCGGATCTCTACCACAGAACGTCAACTATGCAGTCAAGTCTGACTACATCATGCCATTGCTAAAAATGAATAGCATAGAAACATCGGCAGGTGCTGCAGCCAATCCTCTGACAATGAAAGAAGTTATCGAACAGCGAGAGGCTTCCGTCGTGTTGGTTATTGCTAAGTGATCGTGGCAAGCTGCCGCGTTAGACGCCACAACCCTCGGTGCACTCGGCGCAATGGGGTCAGATCTTGCCTTTTGATTTCAACTCAAATCAATTGCCCCACGGCTACCCGCGCTGAAGAGCACAGATCAAACGTGGCTCTCAGGCGGATCCATGTCCTTGCCCATTTCAAGTTGGACCAGCCAGGCTTCTGCTTCTTCGGCTGTGAGGTGCAGTCCCGAAATGGGCATGGGGTCAGGTCTTGCCTTTTGCCTCCACCGCTCACTTGCCAATCTGCAGTCCATCCCGCAACACCGTCTTCAAAACCTTTCCATAGTTATTCTTAGGCAGCGCGTCCACGATCACATAGCGCTTGGGCCGCTTGAACCGCGCAATCTGATCCAGGCAGAAGGCATCGAGCGCCTTTGAATCCACAAGCCCGGGGGCCCCTGCCTGCGGCACCACGAAGGCCACCACGATTTCGCCCCACTCGGGGTCGGGTGCGCCGACCACGGCCACTTCAGCCACGCCGGGCGCGGTGAGCAGCACTTCTTCCACCTCGCGCGGGTAGATGTTCGATCCGCCGCTGATGATGAGGTCCTTGCTGCGGTCCTTGAGGGTCAGGAAGCCGTCGGCGTCGAGCGAGCCCATGTCGCCGGTCCAGAGCCAGCAGTCGCGCACGGCGGTGGCGGTGGCTTCGGGGTTGCGCCAGTAGCCGGCCATGACGCTGTCGCCCTGGATCAGCACTTCGCCCACCTCGCCCGCGGGCAGCGGCTCGCCGTCTGGCCCCGCGACGCGGATGCGCACGGGGGTCTGCGCCACGCCGACGGAGGCGAGGCGTTCGGCGTGGCGCGGGTGGCTGGCGTCGGCCAGGTGCGCGCGGCTGAGCGCGGTGCCGACCATGGGGCTTTCGCCCTGGCCGTAGATCTGCACGAAGCGCGGGCCCATCACGCGCAGGGCGCGCTGGATGTCGGCCGCGTACATGGGCGCGCCGCCGTAGACGACGGTCTTGAAACTTGCACCGCACTGCCCGGGCGTGAGGCCCAACGCCTCGGCTTCGTCCACGATGCGTTTGACGATGGTGGGCGCGGCGAACAGCGACAGCGGCCCGATCTGCCGGCCGAGCGCGAACAGCTCGGCCGCTTCAAACCCGCCCGAGGCGGGCACCACGTGGCGCGCGCCGGCCATGAGGTGCGGGATGGCGTAGAGGCCGGCGCCGTGCGACATGGGCGCGGCGTAGGCAATGGCGTCGCCCGGGTCGACGTGATCGACGTCGTTGAAGTAGGTCAGCCCCATGGTCATCAGATTGCGGTGCGTGATCATCACGCCCTTGGGGCGGCCGGTGGTGCCGCTGGTGTAGAACAGCCAGGCGGTGTCTCCGGCGGCGCGTTCTTCGATGGCGGGCAGGGCTTCGCCGGCTTCCAGCCACGCGGTGCAGGCGGCGGATTCGGCGTCCATCACGCCGTCCAGCCCCGTGAGTGCGGCCGGGTCGGGCGCCACGTCCGACGTGACGAAGGCCCAGCGCGCGGCCGAGTTGTCCACGATCCACTGCACTTCCTTCAGGTGCAGCTTGGCGTTGACCGGCACGACCACCAGCCCGGCCCACCAGGCGCCGAACATCAGCTCCAGGTAGCGCGGGTGGTTGCGCATGAAGATCACGACGCGGTCGCCCGGCGTCAGGCCGGCCGCACGCAGGTGAGCGCCCACTCGCGCAGCGCGCGCGGCCCACTCGTCGTGGGTGGCCACACACTGGGTGCCGTTGAAGATGGCGGGGCGTTGCGGGTGTTGCAGGGCCCTGCGCAGCAGCAGGTGGGCGAGGTTCATGGCTTGTCTCCAGTGGTGACTTGTTGCCGCCACGATAACGCGGAGCGGGCTATCTAGAATGCAGGCCTGCAGGGGGCTGTGACCGATGTTCTGGGAGGCTCCTGTGGCCCATCTGCGTTCGCGCTTGCTCCAAATCCTGTTGCCCGCCCTGCTCTCTGCGGGCCTCCTCCTCGCCACCGCGCTGAACTACCCGCTGCTCACGCTCGGCCTGGTGGCCGTCTCGGTGGCCATGTTCTGGGCCGCGCTGTGGTCTGCCGCCGTGCTGCTGGGCGGCCGCGGTGCCCGGGTCCTGGCCGTGCTGGCGCTGGGGCTGGGCTGGTTTGCCGAGCAGATGGGTTCGTCCCGTGGCTGGTTCTTCGGCCGCTACACCTACACCGACGTGCTGGGCCCCCGGCTGGGCGATGTGCCGCTGGCGATTCCGCTGATGTGGCTGGCCCTGTGCCTGGTGGGTTATGTACTGGCCAGCCTCATGCTGTGGCGCACGCCGGTGCACGCGGCGCCCACGCTCAAGAGCGGCGCGCTGACCGCCTGGCTGGCCGCGATGATCGTGACCACCTTCGATCTGGGAGCCGACCCGTACTTCGTCTACGTGCTCAAGGCCTGGATCATGGAGAAGCCCGACGGTGGCTGGTTTGGCGAAACGCTGCAGGGTTTCACGGGCTGGATGCTGGTGTCCTTTGTGATCGTCGCCGTGTTCCAGGCGCTCGCCGCACCCCGCCGTGTGCCGGCCATCGGGCGCCAGACCCGGCTAGCGGCCTGGGTACCGATCGGGCTGTACGCCAGCGGCCTGGTGTTCCAGGTGCTGTTCGGCCATCCGATCGAAATCCGCGCCATCGCCTTTTTTGCCATGGGCATGCCCACCCTGATCGCGTGGGTGGTCTGGCGGCACTGGACCCCGGCCCGCGCCGAGGTGCCCCAGGCACAGCCCGTCTACAGCGTGCCGCTGGCGCCGATGGGGTTGCAGGCCGACCCGCTGGCGGACCAGACCGTGGCGGCGCTCATCGGGCCGTGGTCCGGCGCCGACGGGGCCACCGGCCCGGCCACGGACCGGCTCCCCCCCCTCATGGCGGGCTGGACCAGCAACGGTGCCCTGGCCGACTGGGGGCAGGACGACGTCGCAGCCGCGGCGGCCGATCCGGCGGTGGTGGCGGCGTTGCGCGTCTATGTGAGCGAGGGGCGCGCGCTGCCCGCCTGGGCCGACGCGGCCAAGGTCGAGCGCGCCGAGGCCATCTTCATGGAGCAAGGCCCGCTGTCGTGCACACTGCTGTTCTGCTCGAGCCTGCCGGAGTGTTACGTGCTGCCCAACCTGGCCGAGGTGCTGCACATCGCGGGCCAGCTGGAGCAGCACACCGAGCACCGCATCCGCCAGACCGCGGCCATGGTGTTCCCGGTGATGATGAAGGGCGGGCTGATGGACGCCAGCGGCGCCGGTGTGGCCCAGGTGCTCAAGGTGCGGCTGATCCACGCCACCATCCGCCACCTTATCCTGCGCGGTGAGCCGCAGACGGTGCGCGGCCAGGTGGCGCCGCTGCTGCAGGCCGGCGCGCCCACCGGCATGCACGCGGCCCTGATGTCGCACGGCTGGGACGTGGACCGCCAGGGACTGCCCTGCAACCAGATCGAGCTGGCCTACACCCTGCTGACCTTCAGCTACAGCTTCCTCAAGGGCATGCGCACGCTGGGCCTGGGCCTGCCGCGCGCCGACGAAGAGGCCTACCTGCACGCCTGGAACGTGATGGGCCATGTGCTGGGTGTGCGGCGCGAGCTCATGGCCGACACCATGGACGAGGCCGCCTCGCTGTTCGAGCGCATCCAGGCACAGGCGCGTGGGCAGACGGTGAGCCCGGACGCGCGGCCGGCCCTGGGCCGCGCGCTCATGCAGACCATGGAGCGCACGATCCGCCTGCCGGTGGTCCGGGGCATCCCGGTGCCGCTGACGCGCTGGCTGATCGGGCCGGACACCGCGCGCGCCATCGGCGTGGACGAGCGCGTGTCCTGGCCCACCCGGCTGCTGTTCGGGGCGGGCCGGTTGCTGGTGCGCCTGATCGACACCGTGGTGCGGGTGTTCTCGCCGGGTTTCTCGCTGTCCCGGATGTTCACCCGCATCGTGGGCTACCACCTGCTGACGCACTTTCTGCTGGACCAGACCCGCCCGCTGAACCTGCCCGACCAGTTGCTCAACCCCCTGACAGACACCGTGGCGGCCTGGAGCGACGACCCCGGTGCCCCGGGCTGGCTCAACCGCCTGGAAGACCGCTGGACGACCACCGGGCACTGGCGGCCCGCGCACGGTGTCGGCACGACGAAGCGGCCCGTTCCAGACGCAGAAGCTGTCGCTTCCTGATCAATGCCTTTCATGAGCGATACAAACATTCACGACGCCGCCATGCATCGGACCACCGCCCACCCCAACCCGACCCATCGCTGCGCTGTTTTCATGACCCGGGTGGTGGCGGTGGTGGCTCTGCTGCTGGGCCTGGGGCTGGCCCTGTGGTCCGGCCATGCACGGGCCACCGAGGGCGAAGGCGACGTCACCCTGCAGACCCATTTCTGGGTGGACGAGTCGGGCACCAAGGGCATCGCCGATGTGGTGGCGCTGCCGCCCAACAGCTTTCAGCCCATGGCGACATTCCGCGCCTTCCAGCTCGATGGCACCGCCCTGTGGATGCGCCTGGAGCCGCCCCGCCTGGACGCCCGTCAGCGCTGGCACCTGATGCTGAGCGCGGCGGCCTTCACCGACGAGGCATCCCTGTACAGCCGTGACCCCAACGGCGCCTGGCGCGAACAGCGCTCCGGCGACCACCTGCCGGTGTCGCAGTGGGACCACCCAGGCCAGACCCCCGTGTTCGCCCTCGATCCCCAGGGCGCCGGCCCGGTCTGGCTGCGGGTGGTGAACGCCCCCGCGCCCACCAGCCCGCGCCTGCTGCTGCTGACCGAAAACAGCCTGCAGGACATGCGGTACTGGACCTTCCTCATGATCGGTGGCTACCTCGGCTTTGGCCTGCTGGTGTTCTTCCTGGGCTGGGTGCACGCGCGGCTCTACGCCGACCGCGTGTTCATTGCCTACTGCTGCTACGTGGCCTGCATGCTGGGTTTCCAGGCCGCGTTCACCGGTGTCGGTGGCCTGTTTTTCTGGCGCCACTCGGCGTGGTGGAACGATGTGGCGCCCGCCGTGTTCATGCTCTGGCTCACGGCCTCGGGCATCTGGTTCGTGCGCGAGGTCTGCGCGGTTTCGCGCTACCACCGCGGTGTGGACCGCTTCGTGCTGGGCTGGTCGGTGTTTGGCCTGCTGTACGCCGTGGTCTACGTGGCGTGGATGAGCCCCACGGCCTTCCTGGTGCTCAACGTCTACGGCCTGCTGTCGGTCCTGCTGAGTTTTTCCCTGTGCATCTGGACCTGGCGCCTGGGCGAGACCTACGCCGGCTGGATGGCGCTGGGCTTCCTGCCGGTGCACCTGGGCTACCCCTTTCCCGCGCTGCGCAGCGCGGGCATCCTGCCCGACAGCTGGGCCACGCAGTACGCGGTGCTGATCGGCTCGGCCATCGAGATCCCGCTGCTGCTGTACATCCTGCACCGCCGCGCCAAGGATTTCAACGAAAACCGGGCCCGCCTGCGCGCCATCGACAGCACCGAACCCCTGACCGGCCTGACCATCGTGCCCGTGCTCCACCTGCGCCTGCGCGACGCCCTGCGCCGCGCCCGGCGCTATGGCCACCCGTGTGGCCTGGTGCTGGTGGAGCTGACCAACCACGGCGAGATCGTGGCCCGCGAGGGCCGCGAGGCCGGCGACCGCGCGCTGGTGGTGGCTGCCTCGCGCCTGTCGGCGGTGGTGCGCGAGGTGGACACCGTGTCCCGCATCGCCGACACGCGCTTTGCGGTGCTGGTCGAAGGGCCGTTGCGGCCCGAAGAACTCAAGCTGCTGGCACAGCACATCGTGGCCAAGGGGCTGGAGCGGGTGCCTGCGCTGCCGGCCGGGCTGCCGCTGCGCTTTCGCCTGGTGTCGGCCACCTTGTCCGACACCGCCGACACGACCGACGAGCCGGTTGACGAGATCCTGCTGCTGGAGCGCCTGAACACGTCACTGGACCGGATGGCGGCGGACCCGCGCCGGGTCGTGCGGCATCTGTCGCCGAGCGTGCCGGCCCGGACATAGGCGCGCCTGGTCGGCGATGGCGCTCCACAGTGCGGGTCATCTGACGCGCATCGGCCACCCGGCGCTGCGGCCTGCCGTACAGTGGCGGACATGCCCCCCTTGCCCACGTTCATTCAAGCCCTGCTGGACCCGGCCCTCTATCTGCACCCGGTGGAGCGCGTGGAGCTGATGGAAACGCACGGCGCCTGGGTGTTGCTGGCGGGGGATTTCGCCTACAAGATCAAGAAGCCAGTGCGTTTTCCCTTCATGGATTTCAGCACCCTGGCCCTGCGCCGCCAGGCCAGCCAGACCGAGATCCGGGTGAACCGGCGCTTCCAGAACCTTGACCAGCCCGCGACGCAGCTCTACCTGGACGTGTTGCCCATCGTGGGCACGCCCGAGGCGCCGCGCTGGGGCGAGCCCGGCCCGGCCGACGCGGGGCAGGCGATCGAGTTCGCGGTGCAGATGCGCCGCTTCGACGAGGCGGCCCGGCTGGACCACCTGTGCGAGCGCGGCGCGCTGACGCCCGAACACATGAGCGGGCTGGCGCGGCGCATGGCGGCGTTTCAGGCCCGGTCCGCGGTGGCCGGCAACGGCGACCCCTGGGGCCACCCGACCGCGGCCATGCGCTGGCCGCGCGACAACTTCAGCACCCTGCGCACGGCCCTGACCGACCCCGCCGACGCCGCCCTGGTGCGCGAGCTGAGCGACTGGACCGAGCAGCGCTTCAACGCCATCGAACCGCTGCTGTCCCGGCGCCGGCAGAAGGGGCGCGTGCGCGAGGGGCATGGCGATCTGCACCTGGCCAACCTGGTGCTGATCGACGACGAGGTCCTGCCCTTTGACGCCATCGAGTTCAACGACGGCTTGCGCTGGATCGACGTGGCCAACGACATGGCCTTTGTCTGGATGGACCTGCTGGCCTACGGCCGCCCCGGCCTGGCCAACGTGCTGCTGAGCGCCTGGCTCGATGCGAGCGGCGATGTGTCTTCGCACACCGTGTGGACCTTCTTCGCCAGCTACCGCGCCGGGGTGCGCGCCAAGGTGGCGGCGATACGACTGGGGCAGCTGGGTGGCGCAGGCGCCTCGCCCGAAGCCGACGCGTGTCTGGCCGAAGCCCGGCGCTACCTGGCGCTGGCGCGCGACATCGCCCACCCGCCCGCACCGCAACTGCTCATCACCCACGGCCTGTCGGGCAGCGGCAAGACCTGGGCCTCCAGCCGCTGGCTCGCCGCCGAGACCAGCGGACGCGCGATCCGCCTGCGCTCCGACGTGGAGCGCAAGCGCCTGCACGGCATGAGCGCGCTGGCGGCCAGCGGCTCGGGCCTGAACGCCGGGCTCTACAGCCCGCAGGCGCACGGCGACACCTACGCCTCGCTGCTGTCGCGCGCGCGCATGCTGCTCGCCGACGGCTGGACGGTGCTGGTGGATGCGGCTTTTCTGCGCGCGGCCGAGCGCGCCGATTTCGCGGCGCTGGCGCAGGGCGCGGGCGTGCCGTTTCACATCCTCGCCTGCGAGGCGCCGGTGGACGTGCTGCGCGCGCGCATCACCGAGCGGCAGGCGCGCGGCGCCGATGCGTCGGAGGCCACCGTGGCGGTGCTGGAACAGCAGCTGGGCTGGCTGGAACCGCTGTCGGACGCCGAGCGGGCGCAGGCCCTGCCCGCCGCCAGCTGAAGCGCAGCCGCCGGTTCAGCGGCCGAAGATGCCGCGCAGGATGCTGCCGGCCGCGCCGGGCAGACCCGAGGGCTTTTCTGCCTGCTCCTCGGCGGGAGCGCTGTCGCTGTTGCTCTCGCTGCCGCCGGCCATGCCCCCCATGTCCATGCCCAGCATGGCCATGGTCTGGCTCTTGGTGCGCACGCGCACCGTCCACTCCGGCTGCCAGGACTTGGGCGCATTGGCCGGGCGCGCCGGATGGCTCAGGTGGCTCTCGGGGCCGTAGGCGATCATGCGCAACATGGCGCCGCCCGCCTCGCCCCCCGGGCTGGCAAAGATGCCCTGCGGCACGGCGCACTCGGTGGTGCCCGGCGACAGAAGCACCTTGTCTTTCACCCACTTGGCACTGGTGCTTTCGGTGAGGTAGTCGAACAGGCCGAGCCCGGCGTCACCGTTGTCGGCGCTGGACCAGAGCACCATGTCCTGTCCCACCGCACCCATGGCGTGCAGGTGGTAGGCGTGGGCGCGCGGCACGGTCAGCCAGCTCAGCTGGATGCTCTCCGTGAGCTGCCCCTGGCTCTGCAGGCGGATGGCGGACATGAGGTCCTGGCGCTCGGCCAGCTGGAAGCGCATGGACTCGGGCACGCCTTCGCCGCGCACCTGGTGTTCACCCACGAGCGAGGTGTCGGCCTTCGGGTTCACGGTGTTCTTCTCGTTGGGGTAGAGCGCGTGCTGCGCGCCCACCTTGGCGGCGCGCTCGGGCGCGTGCCGCCCGGCCAGCACCGGCGCCCACTGCGCCGGGTTGCTGGCGAGGTTGATCACCTTCGGCTGGCCGGGGCGCACCTTGTCGCCGCAACCCCAGTACACCAGCAGGCGGCCCTTGACCTCGGGCACCTCGCCGGGAGCGCTGTCACCCGGCTCCTTGAAACTCGGGCTGGGCGGCACCAGCGGCAGCTGCTCGCCCATGCCCATGGTCGGCGGGATCGCGAGCGCCGCCTCGGTGCCGGGTTTGCGCGGGTTGTAGAGCGCGAGGTCGATCACGCGGTTGGGCGGGAAGGCGCCGGTCAGGCTGGGTCCGCTGCCCTGCTGGATGAAGCGGCCGCTGGCGTGGCCGTAGGTCTGCGAACCGCCACCGCCACGACCGCCGCCGAAGAGTCCGCCGATCATGCCGCCAACACCGCCCTGCAACATGTCGGGCATGCCGGTCATGGTGGAGGTGGACAGGTCAACCCACAATTGTGTGGGCGCCGTCTGCGCCTGCGCCACCACAGGCGCCAGCGCCAGTGTGGCGGCTGCCGCCAGGGGTTGAAGGACTTGAACGGCGTGCTTCGAAAAACGGTGCTTCATGGTGTTCCTCCGGTGTGTGGCCTCCCACCCAAATCATGATACGCCGGGCACCTGACGCCTCCAAGGCGGTTCAGCGTGGCGACATCCTCCGGTTGGGGCATCAGAAATTTCAAACCCCACTGTCCCGCTTTCACAAGCCTTTTCCGGTCGGCCTCGCTAACATCGCGGGCAGTTCACCCATCGCCACCCCGGAGACAAACCCCATGACCGTGATCACCACCATCGAAGACCTGCGCGTGCTGGCCAAAAAACGCGTGCCGCGCATGTTCTACGACTACGCCGATTCCGGCTCCTGGACCGAGAGCACCTACCGCGCCAACAGCGACGATTTCCAGAAAATCAAGCTGCGCCAGCGCGTGGCGGTGAACATGGAGAACCGCACCACGGCCACCACGATGGTGGGCCAGGCCGTGAAGATGCCGGTGTGCATCGCGCCCGTGGGGCTGACGGGCATGCAGAGCGCCGACGGCGAGATCAAGGCGGCCAAGGCCTGCGAAAGGTTCGGCATCCCGTTCACGCTGTCGACCATGAGCATCTGCTCGATCGAAGACGTGGCCGAGCACACCACCGCGCCGTTCTGGTTCCAGCTCTACATGATGCGCGACCGCGAGGCCATGGCCCGCATGATCGAACGTTGCAAGGTGGCCAAGTGCAGCGCGCTGGTGCTCACGCTCGATTTGCAGGTAATCGGCCAGCGCCACAAGGATTTGAAGAACAAGATGCGCGCGTCGGTGATCCCGTCGCTGGGCAACGTGCTCAACATCGCGACCAAGCCGCGCTGGGTGCTGGGCATGATGGGCACGCGCCGCCACACCTTCCGCAATCTGGTGGGCCACGTGAAGGGCGTGAGCGACATGAGCTCGCTCGCGTCCTGGACCAACGAGCAGTTCGACCCGACGCTGAACTGGGCCGACGTGGCCTGGGTGAAGCAGCAGTGGGGCGGCAAGCTCATCCTGAAGGGCATCATGGACGTGGAAGACGCGAAGCTGGCCGTCGCCAGCGGGGCCGATGCCATCGTGGTCAGCAACCACGGCGGGCGCCAGCTCGACGGTGCGCCGAGCAGCATCGAGGCGCTGCCCGCCATCGTGGCCGCGGTGGGCGATCAGATCGAGGTCTGGATGGACGGCGGCATCCGCAGCGGGCAGGACGTGCTCAAGGCCTGGGCGCTGGGCGCACGCGGCACCATGATTGGCCGCGCCATGGTCTACGGCCTGGGTGCCATGGGAGAAGCAGGCGTGTTGAAAGCGCTCGAGATCATCCACAAAGAGCTGGACATCACCATGGCCTTCTGCGGCCACACCAACATCCAGAACGTGAACCAGAGCATCCTGCTGCCCGGCACCTACCCCAAGGCCGCTTGAGGGTTTAGACGGAGCGACGTGCCCAACCCAGAGCGCGGTGGAACCGGCTTCGCCGGGCCACTCGCGCTGCCCCTTGAGGGGCGGAGCGGTTACGCGCAGCGAACAAGCGACGGGGGGTGGACCCATTCACTCCAGCGCGTTCAGCGCTGGCAGCAAGGCCGCCCAGTAGTCCTCCAGATCCGGCTTGCCCCTGCGCGTGCGGGCCGTGCACCAGGCCAGCCCCTGGCGCTCGACCTGTTCCATCAGGTCGGTGGTCAGTTCCGCTTGCGTTCCCAGCCCCACGATGGTCGGCAAATGGTGCACTTGGCGGCAGGCCGCGAGCACCCGATCAACGATGCGCTGGTTGGCGGTCGCATCCTGGTCAAGCAGCACCACCACCGCCGTGTAGTCGGGCAGGAATGCGTGTGTCATGCCCATGGCCAGCCCCTTGCGGGCGTTCGCGATCAGCCGCAGACCCTGCCGACCGTGGGCAGGCAGATCGAGGTAGTCGCTCTCCACGTCGGGGGCATCGTCGGCCGCGCCAGCGAAGCGGCGCCGCACCAGGGGCTGCCGCTGCGCGCGCGCCAGCCAGGTGATCAGGTCGAACGCCCGGGCGCCTCGCGCCGAGAGCAGCATGATCCGGGGGTACTGGCCCAAGGGTGTCGGCATGGCGGCCACGGCCGGCGAGCAAAGCGCCAGCCACACGCTGGCCGGGTCCACCACCTGGCCCGACTCGAACCGGTCCAGCTGCTCGAACACACGCAGACCAAAGGCATCGGGCCGTTCGGGCGTCTGCACGATGGAGCCGATCCAGGGGCGGAACAGCCGGGGCCGACCCACGCTGCGGTGAATCACCTTGATCCCCTGATGCCGCGGATCCTGAGCCACGCGTTGCAACAGCGCCTGGATCGCGCCCTCCGGTCCTTCCATCCATTCGACGAACCAGCCGCTCATGTACAGCAGCGCCACGCGAATGCCCTCCGGCCCGTTGTGTGCCAAGGCGTGGTCGCGGATGCGGCGCATCTCGTCCAGCACCGCCTCCTGCACCAGACACACACTGGCATAAACCAGGCGGCCAACGGGCAGCGTGGGCACCTCTGACCCGCTGTCGGGCCAGTCGGTGATGGTTTGGTCGGATTCGTTGATGGACATCGCAGCGAAGTCGTCTGACGTGGGGGTGCGTGGGAGAATGCGCCGTGCCTGAAGCTCCCGAAAAGGGGCCGATGGTAATCCCACTTCACCTGAATGGGAAAAAGAAAACCGCTACCGCCATGACATCCATCAACTCCACCGAAATTTCCGATCGCCGCGTCAGCCCCTGGTGGCGCGCACTGGCCATTTTTTTGCTGCTCGTGCTGCTGATCGGCTGGGCTGCCCACAGCAGCCTGATGACGCAGCTGCAGGCGCAGATCCAGCACGCCCAGGCCCGACTGGTTGAGGTGCCACAGATCCGACAGGTGGCCTTGTTGCAGGACAACCAGCAAAAGCCCGCCATGCTCGCCACCTACAACCCCAAGGACGGTGCGCTGCTGCTGCAGCGGCTCAACGACGTGAAAGAAGGCCGCGAAGACAGCATGCAGGTCTGGGCCATCGCGGGCGATGCCGCACCGCGTTCGCTCGGTGTGATCGAGAGCAAATACAAGACGCTGCAGATGCCGGTGAAGGAGGCCGATCTGCAAGGAGTGACCGAGCTGGCCGTCAGCGCCGAGAACAAAGGCGGCGTGCCCGCCGGCACCGGCCCCAGCCTGCCCTGGCTGTTCAAGGGCTGGCTGGTGGTGAAGTCGATCTGATCCGCCCCTTGGCCAAACGCTTCCCCGTCAACCCGCCCCACCCGGAGCGCAACTGCTGGGGTTGCGACCGCTTCTGCGCCGCCGATGCCCTGCTGTGCGGCAACGGCTCGGAACGCACCCAGCACCCGATAGAAACCTTCGGCCCGGGTTGGGAAAGCTGGTCAGGCATTCCCGGGGACATGGAAGGCAGCACGGTGGTGGCAGAGACGCCTGCCACCGATGCAGACCCCACCGGCTGAGCCTATTCAACCCGGCGTAGCCTGCCTGCGACCGATCACCTCAGATTTCCAGGCTCCGGAGCACCACCCCGACACATGAAGCGGTGCAGCCCAAGGCATCTCCGGCGCGACATGCCCGAACCGAGAACCCGGCGGAACCGGCTTTGCCGGGCCGCATCGGGTTGCCCCCTTTGAGGGGGTCGCGCGAAGCGCGGCGGGGGTGACTCACTCCAGCTCGTATTCGAACGTGCTCACCACGCGCAGCCGCTTGCTGCGCGAGCTACCGTCATCAAAGTCGTTGCCGTCGGTGCCGGTGATGCGGATCGCGCCCTGGTTGGCGTTCTTCAGCGGGCCGAGGCTGGCGCCGGCTTCGGCCGCGAACTTGTCGGCCTGCTCGCGGGCGTTGCGCGTGGCTTCGGCCAGCAGTGGCGCCTTGATGTCGTTGAATCCACGCAGCTGGTAACGCGGACCGCTGACACCTTCGCCGTCGCCGCCGAGCTGGATGCCGCCCTGGATCAGCGGATCCACCGCCAGCGCGGCGCTGGCCACGTCGGCCACCCGGCTGGTTTTCACCAGCACCTGAGCACTGCCGTTGAAGCGGAACGGCACATTGCCTTGCGCGTAGTCGCGCGCCATCAGGTCCTGCACCTGCAGGGGCCGGGCTTCGAGTTCGGCGTCGGTGAAACCGCGCTCCTTCAGGAAAGCCAGCACCTTTTCGCGGTCGGCGGCCAGCGCCTGCTGCACCGTACCGAACTCGTTGCCAGCACGGCGAAAGCTCAGCGTCCAGATGGCGAAGTCGCTCTCCACGTCTTTTTCGGCCAGGCCTTTGACGGTGACCGAGCGGTCCGACATGCGGAAGCGCTCCAGGCCCTGGCTGACGGACCATCCGGCCACGGCGATGCCCGCACCCACCAGCATGGCGGCGATCAGGCGGGACAGTGTGTTCATGTTGGTGCTCCGAAAACGGCGGCGCGACGGCGCTGCGCAGATGGACCATCTTAGCCCGGCTTCCCCCGCACGCGCGGCGCTATGCTTGACCGTGTGACCGCTCCCGCCACCCCGCCCGCCCCTCTGCCCCGGCGCATTGCGCACCTGGACATGGACGCGTTTTTTGCGTCGGTGGAGCTGCTGCGCTATCCGCAGCTCAAGGGCCTGCCGGTGGTCATTGGCGGCGGACGGCGGCGCGAGGACGACGTGCTCGCCCGCCTGCGCGAGGCCTACCCGGAACGCGACTGGTCCGATGGCGACCTATCGCGCATCCCGATCGACTTCTTCCCCCGCCTCTCGGGCTACACCGGGCGCGGCGTCATCACCACCGCCACCTATGCGGCACGGCAGTTCGGCGTAGGCTCAGCCATGGGACTCATGAAAGCGGCCAAGCTCTGCCCGCAGGCGATCCTGCTGCCGGTGGACTTTGAGGAGGTGCGCCGCATCTCGCGCCTGTTCAAGAGCACCATCCTGGAGATCGCGCCGGTGATGGAGGACCGCGGCGTGGACGAGGTCTACATCGACTTCACCGAGGTGCCCGGCGGCCAGCGTGAGGGCGGGCGCGTGCTGGCTCGACTCATTCAAAAGAGCATCTTCCAGGCCACCGGCATCACCTGCTCCATCGGTGTGGCGCCCAACAAGCTGATCGCCAAGATGGCGAGCGAGTTCAACAAGCCCAACGGCATCAGCATCGTCTGGCCCGAGGACCTGGAGGACAAGATCTGGCCGCTGCCCTGCCGAAAGGTCAACGGGGTGGGCCCCAAGGCCGATGAGAAGCTGCAGGGGTATGGAATCCACACCATCGGCGAACTGGCGGCGCGCGAGCCCGGCTGGCTGATCGAGCATTTCGGCAAGAGCTACGGCCACTGGCTGCACGAAGTGAGCTGGGGCCGCGATCAGCGCCCGGTGGTGACCGAGAGCGAGCCGGTGAGCATGAGCCGCGAAACCACCTTCGAGCGCGACCTGCACGCGGTGCGCGACCGCGCCGAACTGGGCGCGGTGTTCACGAAACTCTGCGAACAGGTCGCGGACGACCTGCAACGCAAGGGCTACGCTGGAAAAACCATCGGCATCAAGCTGCGGTATGACAATTTCCAGAGCGTGACGCGCGACGTGACGATCGATCACTTCACCGACGACGCCGCCACCATCCGCCGCCAGGCCGGCCTGTGCCTCAAGCGTGTGGATCTGACCCGCCGCATCCGTCTGCTGGGCGTGCGCGTGGGCAAGCTGGTCAAGCCCGGGACAGAAGGCGAACAAGCCTCGGGCTACAGTGAAAGCCATTCCACCCGAACCGCCAGAGACAAGGCCTCCGATGAACACACCGACCTGCTTTTTCCTGAGCTCGACTGAAGACCACGTCGCCCACCTGGTGCTCAACTGCCCCGAGGCGATGAACACCATGCACCCCACCTTCTGGCGCGAGCTGGACGAGGTGCTGACGAAGCTCCACACCGAAGGCACGGCGCGCGCGCTGGTCATCAGCAGCACGGGCAAACACTTCAGCGCCGGCATGGCGCTGGAGACGTTCAGCGGCGCCATCGCCATGGACGACCAGAGCCCCGAAGGCCGCGCCGCCATCTTCGACCTGCTGACCGACATGCAGGCCACGTTCACGAAGATCGAGGCCCTGCGCATCCCGGTGATCTGCGCCATCCAGGGTGGCTGCATCGGCGGCGCAGTGGACATGGTCACGGCCGCCTGCATCCGCTACGCCACGGCCGACGCCTTCTTCTGCATCCAGGAAATCAACATCGGCATGGTGGCCGACGTGGGCACGCTGCAGCGCCTGCCCAAGCTGATCCCGTTCGCCGTGGTGAAAGAAATGGCCTACACCGGCCGCCGCCTGCCGGCGCAGCGCGCATTGGCTTACGGATTGGTGAACGAGGTGTTCGACACGCCCGAAGCCATGCTGTCCGCGGCGCTGCAATGTGCGAAAGAAATCGCAAGCAAACCGCCGATCGCGATCTGGGGCACCAAACAGGCCGTGAACTACGCGCGCGACCACAGCGTGGAAGACAGCCTGCGCCAGATGGGCTGGTTGCAGGGCGCAATCTGGAGCAACGCACACGTGCGCGAGTCCATCACCGCCATGAAGGAAAAACGCGCCGGCAGCTTCACGCCGCTCTCGGCGTTGCAGTCGTTCAAGGCACTGGGCTGAAGCCTGCGGCGGCCGGCCCGCGCGGTTTCAGGCCGCCAGCGACACCCGGATCTCGGCGAAGTTGCCCGCCGTTTCAATCACGTCGATGGGCTTGCCCAGCTGACGCTCGATCTGCGTTTGCGAGAACACACCGCGCACCCGCGGACCCTGGCCGTTCTCGCCCTTCTGCACCACCAGCATGTGGCGACGGCCCACATGCTTGAGCGTGGCCACCACCTTGCCGACGGTGGCGTGCGCGAGGTCGTCGAGGTCGATCGCATCCAGCTGGCCCAGGGGCGACATCACGTCGGCCACGGTCAGGTCTTCGTAGCGGACGCCGCGCTGGTTGATCACCTGCATCGGGCGTTCACCCTCCAGATCTGTCGAGGTGATGAGTCCGTCCATCCAGGGGATCTCGCTGACCACGAACAGCAGGCGCACCCCCTGGTGGATCATGGTCTGGCGCGCCTCGTCCAGTCCCATGTCGGGCGCGATGGTGGCCGCGCGCACATGGGTGAGATCGGTCATGACCGCTCGCCCGGGAGAACTCAGCGTCACAGGCACGCCCATGTGGGGCTGCGCCTGGGCAATGCAGGTGCCTTGGGGGAAGCGGAAGGTCGGGAGGATGGCAGATTTCACGGTTCGCTCGCTTTCTGACAACAGGGTCACAGAGGGCAGGACGTGCGCCGTGCACCGGTCGCGCTGGCGGTGCTTCGGCTGGACAACAGACTATCAGCCCCTGTCGCCGTTCACAAGAGACCAAGCCCCAATCGGCGCGACAGCCAGAGCCCGCCAGATCCCGACCATCAGCCTTGGTTCAGCACCTTGGCCACCGGGTTGTTGCGCAGGCGGTAGGCGTCGGGCATGTCCGAGCCGAGCAGCGGACGCAGGTAGAGGCGGAAGGCGTCGGTCACATCCGTGCCGCTGGCGGTGATGAACTCGTCTTCCATGGTGCGCGTCTTGCCGGCCACCGCTTCCAGCGGCAGCAGCTCGTAGTCGGCCGAGTAGAAGCCGGTGCGCTTGATCGCCACCGAGCCGTCGACCTTGCCCCACATGGCGAACTGCACCGCCTTCTCGCCCACCTCGCGCGCCTCGCGCTGGTCCACGTCGGACACGCAGCCGATGAAACTGCGCTGCAGGTAGCCGAAAGTGTCGCCGCGCACGCGCTTGATGCCGAGCTTGTTCTTGATCTCTTCGCACAGCAGATCGGCCAGCGCGCCGGTGCCCGAGAGCTGCACATTGCCGTGTGCGTCCTTCTCCACGTCTTTCGCCAGCTGCGTGATGATGGGCTGGCCCGACGCATCGTGGATGCCCTCGCTCACCGCGATCACGCAGCGGCCGTGGCGCTGGTACATGGCCTTCACATCGGCCAGGAACTTCGGGATCTCGAACACGCGCTCGGGAACGTAGATCAGGTGCGGGCCGTCGTCCGGAAACTTCTTGCCCAGCGCCGACGCGGCGGTGAGAAAACCCGCGTGCCGCCCCATCACCACGCCCACGTAGACGCCAGGGAGCGACGCGTTGTCGAGGTTGGCGCCGGCAAAGGCCTGCGCCACGAAGCGCGCGGCCGACGGGAAGCCGGGCGTGTGGTCGTTGCCCACCAGGTCGTTGTCGATCGTCTTCGGGATGTGGATGGAACGCAGCGGGTAGTTGGCCTTGTGCGCCTCTTCGCTCACGATGCGCACCGTGTCCGACGAGTCGTTGCCGCCGATGTAGAAGAAGTGCTCGATCTCGTGGGCCTTGAGCACCTTGAAGATTTCCTGGCAGTACTTGAGGTCGGGCTTGTCGCGCGTGGAGCCCAGCGCCGAGGCCGGCGTGCGCGCCACGGCTTCGAGGTTGTGGCTGGTCTCCTGCGTGAGGTCCACGAAGTTCTCGTCCACGATGCCACGCACGCCGTGGCGCGCGCCGTAGACCAGCTTCACGTTCTGGAAGCGCCGCGCCTCCAGCGCCACGCCCACGAGCGACTGGTTGATGACGGCGGTCGGGCCGCCGCCCTGGGCGACGAGGATTTTTCCGGATGACATGGATGCTCCTTGGAGGTGGAAAAGGAATCGGGGTCGCTGAAGACAGAGCAGCAGCAGGGTTTCACCCCAGGATCGCCGGATTCGCCTGCCACAGCACCCAGTTGAGGTACGAGGCAAACGCTACCCAGACAAGATAAGGCAGCAACAGGGCGCCGGCCAGCGGCCGGATGCGCCAGAACGCGGCGCAGGTGAACGCGATCAGCACCCAGAACACCAGCACTTCTGCGAACGCCCAGCCACCCTTTTGCCATGCGAAGAAGAGCCAGCTCCACAAGGCGTTGGCCGCGAGTTGCACGACGAAAAGACCGAGCGCCGCACGCCGTGCGGCTGGCTGTGCCGGCGCGCGCCAGACCAGCCAGGCGGCGACGGCCATCATGGTGAACAGGGTTGTCCACACCGGGCCGAACAGCCAGCCGGGCGGTGCCCACGCCGGTTGCACCAGCCCGCTGTAGAACGATTTGGCATTGGCCGACGCGACCGCGCCCGCAGCGGCGGTGGCAAAACACAGGGCCGTCCATCCGGCCAGGCCGATCAGCTGCTGGGTGCGGGTACGCGAAGGGTGCAGGATCGATGTCATGTGCAGGTGCTCGGTTCAAGACACGGGTGCGAGGCGGGTTCCCGCTGCAACGCGTGAATTACATCGTAGCGGGCTTCGCGACGCACGACAGTTCGGTACCGTTCATGCCCCGTTGAAATGGTGCCCGGCGCCGCACGGCCCCATGCGACACTGCGGCGCATGAAAACCTTCCACAACCCCCACCACGCCCTGCACCAGGGACGCGAAGAGATGTTCCGCGGCCGAATGGTGCCGTGCCACGAGGTGCCGGACCGGCTGGACTTTGTACTCGCCGAGCTGCAGCGCCGGCCGCTGGGCGCGCTGCACACACCCGAGATTGGCGATGCCGAACTGGACGCAGCGATCGCCCGCGTGCACACCACGCGCTACACACAATTCCTCGCCAGCGCCTGGGACGAGTGGGTGGCGATGGAACCGGCGAACGCACAGCGCGATGCCCTGCCCTCGGTCTGGCCACTCGGCAACCGCCACGCCTTCCGCACCGACGTGCTGCCACAGAATTTTGCGGCGCGCCTGGGCCTGTTCTCGTTCGACTCGGGTTCGCCGCTGATGGCGGGCACCTGGGCGGCGGCGCGTGGCGGCGCGGCCTGTGCACTGGCCGCAGCGCGCGAGGTGTTGGGCAGTGCGCGCAGCGCGTTCGCCTTGACCCGACCGCCCGGCCACCACGCGGGACCGGACTTCTTTGGTGGCTACTGCTTTCTGAACAACGCGGCCATCGCGGCGCAGGCTTTGCGGGAGGGTGGCAAGCAGCGCGTGGCGGTGCTGGACGTGGACTACCACCATGGCAACGGCACGCAGACGATTTTCTATGAGCGCGCGGACGTGTTCACGCTCTCGATCCATGGCGACCCGGCCACCGAATACCCGTTCTTCCTCGGCCATGCGGACGAGCGCGGCGCCGGCACGGGCGATGGCTTCAACCTCAACCTGCCGCTACCGCGCGGCACCAATTTCGCCACCTGGCGCGCGGCACTCGGCCAGGCGCTGGACGCGGTGGCCGCATTCAAGGCCGACGCGCTGGTGGTGCCGATGGGGCTGGACACCTTCGAAGGTGACCCGATCTCGGGCTTCACACTGCAGAGCGCCGACTACTTCGCCGTGGGCGAGGCGCTGGCGGGCGCCGGCCTGCCCACAGTGTTCACGTTTGAAGGCGGCTACGCGGTGGACGCGGTGGGCACCAACGCGGTGAACCTGCTCGAAGGTTTCTGCCGCTCAATCTGAGGTCCGTCAGCCATGGCCTGCGCGGGTACCCCTCCTGCATGCCAGCAGCACCGCCAACCCAAGGGCACCGCCGGGCTGGCTTCGCCAGACGGCCAGTGCCGCCCGGGGTGACGCGAAGCGGCGCGGGGGGTGTCACACAGGTCGCCAGAAGATGTAGTCGGCCTGGTAATTGACGATCTGTTTGCTGCCCATGGTGGCCCCATCGCAGGCCATGGCCGGAGCGACGCCGCCTTTTGTGGCCACGCGCTGGATGTAGGTCACGCCCTGCATCGCGCCCATGCCCATCGCCGGGTTGGCCTTCACCAGTTGCAGGGGAATGCTGCCGGCCATGGCGGGCGCCACGGCGAGCTGGGTGGCGGTGAGTTTGGAGCCGTCCATGCTCTCCCAGGTGGCGGGCGGGCCGTAGTACTTGCCGACCTGTTGGCCGTTGCGGCTCATCAGTTTGGCGTCGGGGCCGACGAAGACCCACTCGAACTGGCCGGCCATGTCTTTCTTGGTGCGGCACTCGTACGTGATCTGGCCCACACCCACGGTTTCCATGGCGACCTTGTGGCCGGCGGGCACCTGCACGGTGGCGGGCAGGCCGGCCTGCGAATACGTCATGGCCGGTGCGCTCATGCTGGAGGCGCAAGCTGTGAGGGCGAGGGCTGCGGTGGCAGCCAGGGTGGTCTTGATGAACATGGAAATACTCCTCGTTGCGGTTGAAAATAAAAACGGGTGTGACAACGAAAAAGCCGGGCCGGCCAAGGGGCCCAGGCCCGGAAGACGCGCGAATCAGGCGCCGAAGGACAGCGCGCCCGGCGGCAGCGAGCGGCCCAGGGCGTTGTTCAACACCGTGAAGTGCATGGTCTCGTCGGCGGCCAGGCGGGCGGCCACCTTGGCTAGTTCGCGGTCGCCCAGCGCAGGGATCACGCTCAGGTAGGCGTTGGTCGCGCCCAGCTCCAGGCGGGCCGCGAGGTCGAGCACATCGCCCTGGCTCTTCAGCGAAGCCGCGTTGAGCGCCTTGGCGTATTCCTCCAGCTTCATCTCGGCCACCGGCTTGCCGCCGAGCTTCTGGATGGTGGCGATCAGCGCGTCGCGGTGGGTCTTGTGGTGGCCCTGGAACTGCACGGCCACATCGAGCACCGGCTTCTGCAGCAGGCCGCTGCCGGCGCCGAGCTGGTAGGCGTTGATGGCTTCGTGTTCCAGGCCCAGCGCCACATTGAGGATGGACACGTCTTTGGACATGTCGCCCTTCATGCCGGCGGCCATGACGTCTTTGCCGGCGAGCAGGGCCACGGCGACGGCAGAGAGTGCGCCGCCGGTGCCCATGAAGGAGCGGCGTGACGGGGTGGCGGCGATCAGCGAGGTGGATGCGGTGAAAGCGGAAGAGGTGGAGCGTGACATGGTGGTGTTTCCTTGAGGTGGGGTGGGTTCGGTTGTCGTGGGGCCGGTGGTGCTGATCGGGTGGGACCAGCGCTGCCGACACCCCGGGTACGCAGACGCCCCAACGGGTGGATTCAGAAACCCACAAATTTTTGAGGTGATTCAAACCGCTGAATCCACGCGGCGCCGCGTTGCGTAGTGGGTGTGCCAGCTGTGCAGACGCTGCACTGGCAACGGCGCCCCTCAGCAACCACCTCACCCCAACCAAGCGATGAACCACCCCATGAATCACCTCACCGAGACCCGTCGCCGCCAGGCCCCATCGACCACCCTGCTGGCCCTGGCCGCTACGGCAGCCCTGCTCGCCGCCGCGCCGGCCCAGGCCGACACCGGCAAGCTGCTGCTCACCGGCGGCGTGAGCACGGTGGAAGGCGCGGCCGGCGGCGGCATCAGCCCCTGGGCCGTGATCGGCAGCCAGGCCACCGAAGGTGAAAAAGGCGTGTCGGCCTACCTGAGCCGCGCCGAAACCCGGGACCACGGCCTGACCGCGGCGGGCGTGGCCGTGGGCTTCAACGACCGGTTGGAGCTCTCCTTCGGCCATCAGGATTTCGACACCGGCATCACCGGCACGCTGCTCGGTCTGCCGGGCCTGCACCTGAAGCAGGACATCCTGGGCGCCAAGCTGCGCGTGGCCGGCGATGCCGTGCTCGAAAGCGACTCGCTGATGCCGCAGATCGCCGTGGGCGTCCAGGCCAAGCGCCTGCGCTCCAGCGGGCTCGATGGCACGCTCGACGCACTGGGCGCCCAACGCGACGGCGTGGACCTGTACGTGAGCGCGACCAAGCTCTTCCTCGCGCAAGGCGTGGTGGTCAACGGCACGCTGCGCGCCACCAAGGCCAACCAGAACGGCCTGCTCGGTTTCGGCGCCCGGCTGGGCGGCGCGGACAACGGCTATCAACTCATGCCCGAACTCTCGGTGGCCTACCTGCTGAGCAAGAACGTGGCCGTGGGCTTCGAATACCGCGCCATGACCAACAAGCTGCAGCGCGCGGGCGCCGCCGCGGGCCTGGGTGATGGCCTGCGCGCCGACGACTGGAAAGACATTTTCATCGCCTGGGCGCCGAGCAAAAACGTCTCGCTCACCGCCGCCTATGTGGACCTGGGCCGCATCGTGCCCGCCACCACCGGCAACAGGAAGCAGACCGGCGTGTACCTCTCGGCACAGATCGCCTTCTGAGCATCCCCCATCCCATCCCCCCCGAAGACCAACATGAAACACCTCATCACCGCCACCGCCCTCACCCTGCTCGCCATGGGCAGCGGTCACGCCCTGGCCCAGAGCCTGGCCGCTCCCCTGAAAGCCACGCCCGCCTCTGCCTACCCGGTGGCGCCCGCGCCCGGGCTGTACCAGGCCTTCGGCGAACAGGCCGGCATCCGCGCCCTGATGGACGACTTCGTGATCCGCCTGAAGGCCGACGCCCGCATCGGCGAGCAGTTCAAGGACACCCAGCTCGACAACCTGGCCAAGCAGCTGACCGACCAGGTCTGCCAGCTCGCCGGCGGTCCCTGCGTCTACAAGGGCCCCGACATGAAAGAGGCCCACGCCGAGATGGACGTGACGCGCAGCCACTTCAATGCGCTGGTGGAGGTGCTGCAGCTGAGCATGGACGCGCGCGGCATCCCGTTCACACGCCAGAACCAGTTGCTCGCGCTGCTCGCGCCGAAGCACCGCGACGTGGTGAACACGCGATGAAGGCCCGTGCCTTGTCAGGCGCCGCGGCTGCCGCGATTGCGCTGCTCGCAGGCGCCGCCCAGGCGGCCACGGTGCAGATCACCTTGCTCGCGCGCGATGGCCAGCCGCTGGCCGACGCCGTGGTGCTGGTCGAGCCGGTCAATGGCGCCAAGCCGCCCGCGCCCGCGCCGGTGCAGGCGACGATCAACCAGCAGAAGATGCGGTTCGACCCGGTGCTGACCCTGGTGCCGGTGGGTTCGCGCGTGCGTTTCACCAACCTCGACGGCTGGGAACACCATGTGCGCGGCTTGCCCGCCGGCCTCGCCGGGCTCAGCGCCGGACCGGGCGCGGGCTTTGAACTGCGGTTGGGCGGCAAGGCTGACGGCCTACCACCCGAAAGCGCCGAAGTGACGCTCGGCCAGGCGGGCCCGCTGCAGCTGGGTTGCCACATCCACGGCTCCATGCGCGGTTTCCTCTTCGTCACCGACTCGCCCTGGGCGATCAAGACCGACGCCGCGGGCGTGGCCACGCTGCAGGGCGTGCCCGAAGGCGCGGCGCGCCTGCGCGTGTGGCACACCGACCAGCTGGTCGAAGCCGCGCCCACCGCGCTGAACGTGACGCCGCTGACCGCCCTGAGCGTGTCCACCCAGGTACAGCCCCGCCGGCGGCGGCCATGATGATCGGCCTGGCCCCGTTCAAGACCCTGTGGTCCACGGCGGGTCGGGCGCTCCCGCACAATGCGCGCATGCGAGACCAACCCGACGACGAACTCATGGCCCTGATCGACCGCGTGGCCCGGCGCGACGAGCCCGCCCTGAAAGCGCTGTACGACCAGACCTCGGGCAAGCTCTACGGTCTCGCGCTGCGGGTGGTGCGCAACAACGGGTGGGCCGAAGACGCGCTGCAAGAAACCTTTCTGCAGATCTGGCGCACCGCACCCGACTACCGCGCGTCGTTGAGCCCGCCCATGGCCTGGCTGGGCCTGATCGTGCGCAGCCGATCGCTGGACCTGCTGCGCCGCCGCAAGGCCGAGCGTGAACACCTGACCGATGAAATCGACGAGGCGATGGCCGACACGCTCGAGGGCAACTCCCCCAATCCCATGGACACCAGTCTCGCCAGCCAGCAGGCCTGGGCGTTGCACCAGTGCCTGGGGCGCCTGGAGAACCGGCAACGCGAGGTGGTGAGCCTGGCCTACCTGCGCGACCTGAGCCACGGCGAGCTGGCGCAACAACTCAAGTTGCCGCTGGGCACAGTGAAAACCTGGATACGCCGCGGGCTGGACCAGCTGCGCAACTGCATGGCAGGATTTGCATGACCCCCCGCGCCGCTTCGCGTCACCCCCCTCGAGGGGGGCGGCACTGGCCGTCCGGCAAAGCCGGCCCGGCGGTGCCTCTGGGTTGGACCGCTTCGTGCAGTGCGGGTAGTGCTCCGGCGCCGTAAAAGAATTAGAGCCTGTCCATGAACTTGCCCCAACACCCTGAACTGCTGGACCGACTGGCCAGCGCCTACGCGCTCGGCACCTTGCGCGGTGGCGCGCGCCGCCGTTTTGAAGCGCTGGCGCGCGAACAGGCGCCGGTGCGCGCGGCCGCGCTCATCTGGCAGAGCCGCGTGGCCAGCATGAACGAGCTGCAGGCGCCCACCGACCCTTCCCCCGCGGTGTGGACCCGCATCCACAACCTGGTGCGTGCAGAGAGCGAACAAGTGGCCATGGCCGCCGCGCGCACGGCGAAAGTGCAACCCGCCCCGGGCGGCTGGCTGCGCAGCCTGGCGCTGTGGCGCGGCACCACCGCGGCCGGCGCGCTGGCTACGGTGTTGGCGGTCGTCACGGCCGTGGGCTTGCGCGATGAGATGGGCGCGCAGATCGGTGAGCTGCAGGCCCAGCTGTCAGCGCAACCGCAGATCGAATACGTGGCCGTGCTCAACGACGAGCAGGCCAGCGCGTCCATGCTGGTGACCTTCGACCCGAAGAACGGCCGTCTCACGCTGCAGCGCGTGGGTGGCTACCAGGAAGCGGCCGACAAGTCCCTGCAACTCTGGGCGCTGCCGCCCGGCGCGGCACCGCGTTCACTGGGTGTTTTGAGCCAGGAGAAGCTGCTGCAGCTGGCGGCCGACCAGCGCGACGTGCGCGAAGTGCCGGCGCTGGCGATCAGCCTGGAGCCCAAGGGCGGCGTGCCGAGCGAAACCGGTCCGACCGGACCGGTGTTGTTCAAGGGAGCCCTCATTCAGAAGATGCTTTGAGAGGGCGACCCGCTCACTGCCGCGCGGTGCGTACGTTTGCTGGCGGCAGCTGTGGGTGGCTGCTGCGCCAGGGGTTGATGTCGAGTCCGCCGCGGCGCGTGTAGCGCGCGTAGACCATGAGCTTGGTGGGCTTGCAGCGCGCCATGATGTCCATGTAGATGCGCTCGACACACTGCTCGTGGAACTCGTTGTGGTTGCGGAAACTCACGATGTACTGCAGCAGACCGGCCTGGTGAATCTGCGGGCCGCTGTAGGTAATCTGCACGCTGCCCCAGTCGGGCTGCCCGGTCACCAGACAGTTGCTCTTGAGCAGGTCGCTGGTGAGGGTCTCGGTCACCGGCTGTTCGTTGAAAGCGGCGCCGAGCAGCTCCGGCGCGGGCTGGTACAGGCTGCACTCGACGTCGAGGCGGTCGATCGACAGGCCGGTCAGCTCGCGCACCGGTTCGCAGTCAAACAGCTCGGGCATCAGCAGGCGCACACCTGCGGTCGTCTGCACCGGTCCGCCGTGCCAGATGGCCGCACTGATGTCGTGGCGCATGCGCTCGCGCACGGCGTCTGCGCTGTCGAAGCGCGTGTTGTTGAAGCTGTTGAGGTAGAGCTTGAACGACTTGCTCTCGACGATGTGGGTGCTCTCGCAAGGCACGGTGATGTGCGCCAGCGCCACCTGCGGCTTGCCGCGCGCATTCAGCCAGCTCAGCTCGAACGCGGTCCACATGTCAGCGCCAAGAAACGGGATGCTGCCGGTGATACCGATCTCGCGGCGCTTCGCTTCGCGCGGCAAGGGGAACAGCAACGACGCGTCGTACTGGTCGATGTAGGCCGAGGCCTTGCCGAGCTGGGAATGTTCTGGGAGGTTCATGAAAGATCGGTTCAGATGAATTCGCGTTCGCGCAGCCACTTGGTCGCGACCCATTTTTCACCCTGCACCACGGGCGCGCCGCCATGCAGCGTGCGGGTGATCGGGCTGGGCTTGTCGTAGCTGAAGAACACGGCGTTGCCGCGTTGCGGCGCCACCTCGAGCCCCACGTCCGGGAAGATGGTGCCGCCGCCTTCCGCAGGCTCGTTGAGGTACATCACCAGCGTGGCGAGGCGCTGCCCGCCGCGCTGCAGGATGGTGGGCGTGCCCGGCTCGGCCGGGTCGAAGTAGTCGTAGTGCGGTTTGTATTCGGCACCCACCGGGTAGTTGAGCACCTGCATGCCCTCGCCGTTTTCCAGCGGCCAGTTCACCAGGCGGGCGATGCGCGTCTCGATGCGGCGCACCAGCTCACTTTCACCGCGGGTGAAAAACATGCCGTTGCTGGTGCGGTCGGGGTTGAGTTCTTCACCCCCGGTCTGGGTCTGCACCGTGAGGGAGCGCGCCAGGCGCGGACGGGCCGCATCGATGAGCGCTTCGCACTCCTCGTCGCTCAACAGCCCGCCCAGCACCACCACCCGAGGCAGCGACAGCGTCGCGAGCACACGGACCTGGCGGTCGCCGGCGTCCAGGCACAACAGGGAGGGCGACAGGCTGATCTCGGGCAGGCGCGCGGCGACCGCCTGGGACCGCGCGGGCACGACCACCGGCGCCACACCGGTGCCTCGGCCATCCCCGCGTTGCCGCCGGTGTTCGCGCAAGCTGTCTTCCAGCGCAGCGGCCGCCAGCTCCTGCCGCCAGCCCACCTTCACCATGGCATCCAGCACCGATTCGGGCGAAAAGCCGGCGACGGTCTGCTCCACGATCCAGCGGCGCAGCTCGGGGGTGATGGTTTGCACCATGGTTCCGCCCGTCATGGGTCAGGGCTTCTGTTCGCGGCGGAACACCAGGCGGTCGGTGTCGGACGCGGCGGCCACAAAACGGTAACCGTCCAGATCAAAGCCCTTGAGCTGCTCGGGCGTGGTGACGCGGTGTTTCACCGCGTAGCGCACCATCAGGCCGCGCGCGCGCTTGGCGAAGAAACTGATGATCTGGTAGCCGTCGCCCTTGCGCTCTTCGAACACGCAGCTGACCACGCGCGGCTGCAGCACACGGCGGTCCACCGCCTTGAAATACTCTTCGCTGGCGAGGTTGATCACGACCGGGCTCTTGTCGGCGCGGGCCCTCTGGTTGAGGTACTCGGCGATCTGGCTGCCCCAGAACTGGTAGAGGTTCTTGCCCTTGGGCGTGACGAGGCGCGTGCCCATCTCCAGCCGGTAGGGCTGCATCCAGTCGAGCGGGCGCAGCACGCCGTAGAGGCCGCTCAGGATGCACAGGTGCTGCTGCAACCAGTCGAGTTCGGCCTCGCCCAGGCTCTTCGCGTCGAGCCCGCCGTAGACATCCCCATCAAAGGCCAGCACCGCCTGCTTGGAATTTTTCGCGGTGAATTTCGGCACCCAGGCCTGGTAGCGCGCGAAGTTCAGGCCCGAGAGCTGGTCCGACAGGCCCATGAGATCGGCGATCTGCTGCGGCGACTTGTCGCGCATCACGTCGATGAGTTCGGCCGCCTGTTTCACGAACAGCGGCTGGGTGTGGGTCTTGACGTGCGGCGGCGTCTCGTGATCGAGCGCCTTGGCGGGGGAGATGAGGAACAGCATGTTGTCGTGGACGCAGCGGGAGGAAACACAAAAAGGGCTTCCCGCAGGAAGCCCGATTATGACCAACGGGACCGGTTATTTCAGGTCGCCAGCCAAGCTGGCCAGCGTTTCCATGGGGATCTGGGTGTGGGCCGGGTAGTGGGTGTGGTCGCAGCCGAGCTTGACCGCCGCGCCGGCCTGGATGGCGGCGCACATGGCGGGCGTGAACTCGAAGCGCACGAAGTGAACAGCGCTGGTCTTTTCGTCGTTTTCGCGGTCCAGGTCTTCGTCGGCAATGGCGTAGACGCGGGTGTGGCCCTCGACCTCGACAAACAGCCGATCTTCGACACCGATGAGACGGGCCAGTTCGCGCTTGCGCTCGTTGGCGTCGGTGTACTCGATCATCATGGTCGCCTTCCAGTTGCGCCCGTCCGGCACCAGCGGCGCGTAAGCCTCGATCTCCTGCTGGATGCCCTCTTCTTCGAAGATCTTCTCGATGCGCAGCATCTCCTGGATCTGGTAGCGGATGGTCATCTCGCTCTCGAACTGCAGGTTGACGTGCTCACCCAGCTGCACGCTGCGCAGCTTGCGGTGCGCGATGACCTCGGGCTTGTGCGCCTTGCGCCACTTGCTGTAGGCCTCCAGGCTCATGAGGCTTTCGGGGGTGATGTGTCCGGTGAGTTGCATGGTGTGTTCCTTACTTGAGCCCATAAGCGCGAGCCACAAGACTCAGCGGGTGCTGCAGCTCGGGTGCGCCCAGGCCATTGACCTCAAAGCCCTGCGCGATGTGGTGGCCGCCGAGCGGGCAGTCGGAACTGATGAAGTCGGGCTTCGCGCCGTCCTGCATGGTGGCCATGGCCTTGAACACCGGTTTGCCGATTTTCATGGCCTGCTGGTGGTAGGCCTTCTTCACGCCGAAGGTGCCGGCGTGGCCCGAACAGCGTTCGATGGTGTTGAGCGTGGTGCCGGGCACCATCTTGAGCATTTCTTCAGTCTTGCGGCCGATGTTCTGCACCCGGCCGTGGCAAGGGATCTGGTAGCTCACGTTGCCCAGCGGCTGCGGGAATTCGGTCTTCAAGAGACCGTCTCGCTTGCGCGCCATGAGGTACTCGAACGGGTCCCACAGGTGTTCCTTCACGAGCTGCACGTCGGCATCGTCCGGGAACATGAGCGGGATTTCCTGCTTGAACATCAGCGCGCAGCTCGGCACCGCGGCCAGGATGGCAAAGCCGTCTTTCGCGTACTTCGCGAGCACCGGGATGTTGGCTTCCTTGCTGGCCTGCACCGAGTCGAGGTCGCCCAGCTCCAGCTTGGGCATGCCGCAGCACTTTTCTTTCTCCACGATCACGTACGGGATGGCGTTGTGGTTCAGGATCTTCAGCAGATCGAGGCCGATCCCGGGCTCGTTGTAGTTGATGTAGCAGGTCGAGAAGATGACCACCTTGCCCGGCGTCTTCGCACCATCGACCACGTTGGACGACGTGGCCAGCGGCGTGCCGGATCGGAATTTTTTCGTCGCCAGCTCGGGCAGCCAGGCGTCTTTGTCCACCCCGGCCACGCTTTCCATGACGCTGCGCATGGCCTTGGTCTTGTTGACCGCGTTGGCCACCTGCACCACGACGGGAATGCCGGCGAACTGGCCGTGCACGTCGGTGGAGGCGAGGAAGCGCTCGGCCAGCTTGACCTCACCCTTCTTGAACTTGATGGCCTTGGCACGCAGCATGGTGTGCGGGAAGTCCAGGTTCCATTCGTGCGGTGGCGTGTAGGGGCACTTGGTCATGTAGCAGAGGTCGCACATGTAGCACTGGTCGACCACCTTCCAGTAGTCCGCCTTGGCGACCCCATCCACCTCCATGGTCGAACTCTCGTCGACCAGATCGAACAGGGTGGGGAACGCCCCGCACAGGCTCACGCAACGGCGGCAACCGTGGCAGATGTCGAAGATGCGTTCCAGCTCGACAAAGCACTTTTCCTCGTCGTGGAAATCGGGGCCCTTCCAGTCGAGTGCGTGCCGCGTCGGTGCCTGCAGGTTGCCTTCGGTCGCCATGTCGCTTCTCCTCGTCTGTGCGGGTTGTTATCGTGGGTTTTTGAAAGCGCTCGATTGCAACGCTTTCAAAAACACCCCCGTAGTGAGGGGGAGTTCACCCAAGGACACCGCGGAACCGGCTTTGCCGGGCCGCTGGTGTCGTCCCCCTCAGGGGGAAGCCGCGTCAGCGGCGCAGGGGGTCAGTCCACAAGCTCGTTCAGCGCTTTGGTATACCGGTTCGCGTGCGAGCGCTCGGCCTTGGCCAGGGTCTCGAACCAGTCGGCGATTTCGTCGAAGCCTTCTTCGCGCGCGGTCTTGGCCATGCCCGGGTACATGTCGGTGTACTCGTGGGTTTCGCCGGCGACGGCCGATTCCAGGTTCTTGCGCGTGGGACCGATGGGCAGTCCGGTGGCGGGGTCGCCCGACTGCTCCAGGAACTCCAGATGGCCGTGGGCGTGACCGGTCTCGCCTTCGGCGGTCGAACGGAACAGCGCTGCCACGTCGTTCTGGCCTTCCACGTCGGCCTTGTTCGCGAAGTACAGGTAACGGCGGTTGGCCTGCGATTCGCCAGCGAAGGCGTCTTTCAGGCATTGCTCGGTTTTCGAGCCTTTCAATGCGGCCATGGGGTATCTCCTTGTCGTGGTTGAAGAAACGCCCAACAAGGTGCCCACGCCGGACCACCCCGTTGAGACAGATGGCACCTTACGCCCGTTGACTGACCCCGTCTAATTGTTCTGGCCTATGTGTCACATTGTTTATCGCTATCTACTTGATAGATCGAATAATGGTTCTCAACCTCATCGACAGCGCGGCCAGAAACCCTCAAACTGGCGCGGTTACGCTTGGTACCAAATTGTCATGGGATGAATCACTTTCGCGGTCCTGAACAACGACCGCCCGGGCATGATGGCCCGTGTACAGAACCGAAGAGGACCCATTCATGAATGGCAGCGTGAGCACATACCGGGAAACCGCTCCTTCCAACGGATACGAATTCAGCAGTGGCGCAGGCTACGACCTGCCCGAATACCCGTTTGAAGCCCCCCCGGAGTTGCAGGGCGGCCCCCTGGTGCGGCACCCGGTGGTGATCGTCGGCGGCGGCATCACCGGGCTGACGCTGGCCTGCTCGCTGGCGCGCTATGGCGTGGCTGCGGTGCTGATCGACGAAGACAACACCGTGGGCGTCAAAGGCGCCTCTTCGCGCGGCATCTGCTACACGCAGAAATCGCTGGAGATCTTTGAGCGCCTGGGCATCTACGAGCGTGTGGTGGCCAAAGGGGTGCAGTGGAGTGTGGGGCGAACCTTCGCGGGCAAGGACGAAGTCTTCAGCTTCGATCTGAAGCAGCAAGGCAATTTCCACCTCTCGCGCCAGCCCCCCTTTCTGAACATCCAGCAGTTCTACATCGAAGGTTATCTGGTCGAGCGCATCCGCACCCTCGGCCATGCGGAACTGCGCTGGCAAAACCGTCTGGTGGCCTTCGAACAAAACGACACCTGCGCCACGCTCACCGTGGAGACCCCCGCGGGCCGCTACCGCATCGAGGCCGAACACGTGGTCGACGCCACCGGTGCGCACAGCCCGCTGCGGCAATGGCTGCAGGTGCCGTTTGACACCCGCCGGGGCGATGACCGCTGGTGCATCGCTGACGTGCGCTTTACCAAACATCCGCCGGTGGAACGCCACACCTGGATCGAGGCGCCGTTCAACGAGAACCGCGCGGTCTGGCAGCACCTGATGGCCGACGAGGTCTGGCGCATCGACTACCAGATGGCGCCCGACAGCGACCCCGAAGCCGTGAGCCGCGAATCGGCCGTGCGCTCGCGGCTGGCGCGCCATTTCGGTGCCGACGTGGAAATCGAAATTGTCTGGGTCGGCCCCTACACCTACCGCAGCGAGTGCGTGCACGCCATGCGCCATGGACGCGTTTTCCTGATGGGCGATGCGGCCAAGGTCATGAGCCCTTTTGGCGCGCGCGGGGGCAACTCCGGTGTGGCGGACGCCGACAACCTGGCATGGAAACTCGCGGCTGTGCTCAAAGGCCAGGCCGATCCGTCCCTGCTGACAAGCTACAACGAAGAACGCATCGAGGCAGCCCGGCAGAACGTGTGCGTGACCAACCGCACCGCGCGCTTCCTGCGACCGGCCGACGGGATTGAGCGGACGTTCCGCCAGGCCACCATCGGGCTGGCCAGGCAGTACCCGTTCGCGCGCAGCCTGATCAACACCGGCCGCATGGCGGTGGCCAACCCCTACAGCCACTCCAGCGCCTGCACCTACCGGGCTGGCGGCGGTGCGGGGTTGTCGGTGCAGAACGTGCGTTTCGCCTGGGCCGACGGTACCCGTGGCTGTGTCAACGATCTGCTCGACTGGGCAGCGGGCAGCCTGCTGGTGCTGGTGTTTGGCGATCTGTCGGCTGCGGCTCTGCAACGATTGCGGCGCCTGTGCCTGGATGCGCCGGTGCGCAGCGTGCAGGTGCTCGGTCCGGACGCCACGGCGCAGGCGCTGGAGCATGTGCGCGACCCTCAGGGCCACCTGCAGGGTGCCTGCCATGTGTTTGGCCACGCCTGGGCGCTGCTGCGCCCGGATGGTTATCTGGCCGCCACCGGCGAGTCGGTCGACGCACAGCTGGTATCGGCCATCGAACGTTGCCTCGGACTGCGTGGAGAAACCCCATGAAACTCGCGATCCACTTCCAGGACGCCGACGCGTTCTACGAGCAGTTGCTCGACGCCCATGAAGGCCTGAGCCGCGAAGACAGCGAGCTGCTCAATGCCCGGCTGATCCTGCTGCTGGCCAACCAGGTGGGCGACTCTCGGGTGCTGAGCGAGTGCATCGAGGCGGCCCGCGAGATACCCACCCCCGCGGCGGAATAAAATCAGCCGCTTCCCCCGCTCTTCCTGACGGCGCCCTGCGGGGCGCCGTTGCATTTTTTGCGCCCACCCCATGTCTGACACCCTGCAACAACCCGGCCTGCTCTCCCTGTCCAAATCGTTCGAGCCCGCCGCGCTCGAAGCCCATTGGGGCCCCGAATGGGAACAGCGTGGTTACGGTGCGGCGGGTTTTCGCGGCACCGGTGCACCGAAAGAAGGCGCGCCGTCCTTCGCCATCCAGCTGCCGCCGCCCAACGTGACCGGCACGCTGCACATGGGTCACGCGTTCAACCAGACCATCATGGACAGCCTCACGCGCTACCACCGCATGAGCGGCGCCAACACGGTCTGGGTGCCGGGCACCGACCACGCCGGCATCGCAACGCAGATCGTGGTGGAACGCCAGTTGCAGGCCCAGGGCATCAGCCGCCACGACATGGGCCCCACGCCTGCCGAGGCGCGCAAGAACTTCGTCGCCAAGGTCTGGGAATGGAAGGAAGAAAGCGGCAACACCATCACCACGCAGATGCGCCGCATGGGCGACTCGGTGGACTGGAGCCGCGAGTACTTCACCATGGACGAGAAGCTGAGCAAGGTCGTCACCGACACCTTCGTGAAGCTCTACCAGCAGGGCCTGATCTACCGCGGCAAGCGCCTGGTGAACTGGGACCCGGTGCTGATGTCGGCCGTGTCCGATCTGGAAGTGGAAAGTGAAGAAGAAGACGGTTCGCTCTGGCACATCGCCTACCCGCTGGTCAACGGCAGCGGTCACCTGACCGTGGCCACCACCCGCCCTGAAACCCTGCTGGGCGACGTGGCCGTGATGGTGCACCCGGAAGACGAGCGCTACGCCGCGCTGATCGGCCAGTACGTGAAGCTGCCACTGTGCGAGCGCGAGATCCCCGTGATCGCTGACGCCTACGTGGACCGCGAATTCGGCACCGGTGTGGTCAAGGTCACGCCCGCGCACGACGCCAACGACTACGCCGTCGGCCAGCGCCACCAGCTGCCCATCATCGGCGTGCTGGCGCTCAACGCCACCATCAACGACAACGCACCCGAGAAGTACCGCGGCCTGGACCGCTTCGTGGCGCGCAAGGCCGTGGTGGCCGACCTGGAAGCCGCCGGCCTGCTGGTCGAAACAAAGAAGCACAAGCTCATGGTGCCGCGCTGCGCGCGCACCGGCCAGGTGATCGAACCCATGCTGACCGACCAGTGGTTCGTCGCCATGACCTCCAAGGGCAATGAACACAACACCAGCGGCACCTCGATCGCCGACAAGGCCATCGCCGCCGTGCAGTCGGGCTCAGTGCGGTTCGTGCCCGAGAACTGGGTCAACACCTACAACCAGTGGATGAACAACATCCAGGACTGGTGCATCTCCCGCCAGCTCTGGTGGGGCCACCAGATCCCGGCCTGGTACGACGAGCAGGGCCAGGTCTACGTGGCACGTTGCCTGGAAGAAGCGCAGGCCCAGGCCGGCGCGGGCAAGATCCTCACGCGCGACGAAGACGTGCTCGACACCTGGTACTCGTCGGCCCTCGTGCCCTTCAGCACCATGGGCTGGCCTGAACAAGACAACAGCGCCACCGACGACTACAACCTGTATCTACCCAGCACCGTGCTGGTGACGGGCTACGACATCATCTTCTTCTGGGTGGCCCGGATGATCATGATGACGACGCACTTCACCGGTCGCGTGCCGTTCAAGCACGTCTACATCCACGGCCTGGTGCGCGACGCACAGGGCCAGAAGATGAGCAAGTCCGAAGGCAACGTGCTCGACCCGGTCGACCTGATCGACGGCATCTCCCTCGCGCCGCTGCTGGACAAGCGCACGACCGGCCTGCGCAAGCCCGAGACGGCTCCGAAGGTGCGCAAGCAGACCGAAAAAGAATTCCCTGAGGGCATCCCGGCCTACGGCGCCGACGCGCTGCGCTTCACCTTCGCCGCGCTGGCCTCGCTGGGCCGCAGCATCAACTTCGATTCCAAGCGCTGCGAGGGCTACCGCAACTTCTGCAACAAGCTCTGGAATGCCACGCGCTTCACGCTGATGAACTGCGAAGGCCAGGACTGCGGCCTGATGGAGCACACCCAGGCCGATTGCGACGTGGGCGGCAAGGCACACGGCTACATGAGCTTCAGCCCCGCCGACCGCTGGATCGTCTCCAGGCTGCAGCGGGTCGAAGCCGACGTGGCCCAGGGCTTCGCAGAATACCGGCTGGACAACGTGGCCAACACGATCTACCAGTTCGTCTGGGACGAGTTCTGCGACTGGTACCTGGAAATCGCCAAGGTGCAGATCAACACCGGCAACGAAGCGCAGCAACGCGCCACCCGCCGCACCCTGATCCGCACGCTGGAGACCATCCTGCGTCTGGCCCACCCGGTCATCCCCTTCATCACCGAAGAACTCTGGCAGAAGGTCGCGCCCGTGGCCGGCCGTGCCGGTGAATCGGTGAGCGTGGCGGCTTACCCGGTCAGCCAGCCCGAGCGCATCGATCAAACCGCCGAAGCGGCTGTGGCCAAGCTCAAGGGCCTGGTGGACGCCTGCCGCACACTGCGCGGCGAGATGAACGTCTCACCCGCCACCCGCTTGCCGCTGTACGTGCTGGGCGACACGGCCTTCATGCAGGCCAACGCCGCCGTGCTGCAGGGCCTGGCCAAGCTGAGCGAAGTGAAGGTGTTCACCGACGAGGCCGCCTGGGCCGCCGCCGCGCAGGCCGCACCGGTCGCCGTGGTGGGCGAGGCCCGCCTGTGCCTGTTCATGGAGATCGATGTGGCCGCCGAAAAGGCCCGCCTCTCCAAGGAAGCCACGCGCCTGGAAGGCGAGATCACCAAGGCCAACGCCAAGCTCGGCAACGAAGCCTTTGTGGCCAAGGCGCCGCCGGCCGTGATCGATCAGGAAAAGAAACGCGTGGCCGATTTCACCGCCACCCTCGACAAGGTGCGCGAGCAGCTGGCCCGACTGGGCCGCTGATCCCTTGACCCGCCACCGCGAGGGTCCGGTCCGCGTTCAGCGGCGATGGTGCACCGCCAGCGACTCCCACTGCGACGGCGAAACCGCCTGGGGGTCTTCCTGGTCGGGGAGGTGCAGGCTGTCGAGCTCGGAAAAATCGCTCGGCTTGGACTCGGCTTTCGCCGTGGCGGGTGACAGTGTCTCGTGGATGCGGTGGGCGACATACCAGCTGGCGCGCAGCTTGGCCTCGCGCGTGTGCGAACCCAGGCGCGGCGTCAGGTGCAGGTTGGGCACGTTGTACAGCGGCGTGCCCTCGGCCGCGAAGGCCGGATTGGCGCCATCGAGCAGACAGGCGTCGATGCGACCATCGGTGAGCGCCAGGGCCAGCGCCTCCGGATCGAACAACGAGCTGCGGCTCACACCGACCCACAGCTGGCCGGGCTTGCAATGGTTGAGCAGGCGCTCGTTGATCCAGCCCCGGAAACGCGAGGCATAGACCACCTGGAGCGACACCGCGTCCGAGCGTTCCAGCAATTCGTTGAGTGGGACCGGCTCCACACCGAGCTTGGCCCAGATGGGTGCGGCGTGGTGCACCGCCGGGTCGTAGCCCAGCAGGCGCACGCCCAGCCCCTTGAGCATGGGCGCGAGCGTGTGGGCCACCGGGGCCAGCCCGAGCAGGCCCACGGTGCTGCCCGCCAGCTCCCGCCCCATGCGCACCTGCGCGATCTGGCGGCCGAGCAAGGCGCTGATCATGCCCCGGCGGTACAGCATCAGCAGACCATACAGCAGGTATTCGGCGTTGGAGCGCACCGTGGCACTGCGCGCCTGCACCACGCGCACCTGGCGCCGGGCGCAGGCGTCCAGATCGGTGTTGTCGCTGGAGATCTGCATCCGGGCAACCAGCTGCAGTTTGGGGGCAAAGTCCAGGAACTCCTGCGACACCACCACATGGGGCGGCAGGACGATGGCGCGCGTCTTGTAGGCGGTGTTGCGCAGCGCGACGGCATCGTCGGCCAGCTCCGGACGGAAGGCCACCTCGTAACGCTCGCGCAACCAGCCCAAGGCCTCGGGGACCAGCGGGTCGATCAGCAGGACTTCCATGGTTTCAACGCGTCCGGCTGCTGCGGTTCAGGGCAACAACCGTTCACGTCCTCAGCGGCGTTTGAGCAGGGTGAAATGCTCGGTGCCCACGGTCTGCTGTTCCACGAGCTCGTTGCCGGTCTGTTTGGCAAACGCCTGGAAATCACGCACCGATCCGGCATCGGTAGAGACCACGCGAAGGATCTGTCCGCTGCTCATGTCGGCCAGGGCTTTCTTGGCTTTCAGGATGGGCAAGGGGCAGTTCAAGCCGCGGGCATCGAGTTCTTTGTCGGCGTTCATGGGGGGGATTCCTGTGGTTGGACGATTCTATGTCAAGCGGGTTTTCGGCAGATTGGCAGCGCACCCGCCGAGATACCCGGCCGCCAACGGCTGTCAGTGCGACGCAGACGGGTTGCCCTGGACCGGGTCCGAAGGCAGCGTTTCCATGAACACCGGCTCGATGCCCCGGCCGCGCAACCAGTCGGCCAGGGCCAGCCCGGTGCCCGCGCGCCAGCACTTCAGCTGCGATGGATCCAGCAGCTTGTATTCGACCAGCTCGGGCGAAAGCCGGACCTCGCCGCGGGCCAGCGCGTGGTAGGTGATGATGATCTGGTTCATGCGCTGGAAGTCGTGCACACCCACCAGTTGCAGGGCTGTCACCTCGAGCGCGGTTTCTTCGGCAATCTCCCGCCGGATGCCGTCTTCGGGTGTCTCACCCGCCTCCATGAAGCCGGTGATCAGCCCGAACATGCGGTTTGTCCAGGCGGCGTTGCGCGCCAGCAGAACCCGTTCGCCGACCTGCACGATGGCGGCGAGCACGGGGGTGGGGTTGTTCCAGTGCGTGAAGTCGCAGGCCGGGCAACGCAGCCGCTCCTTGAAACCGCCGTCCTCTTCGCTGCCGATCAGCGCCAGCGGCGTGGCGCAGCAGGGGCAGAAACGGTAGTCGGCACTCACGGAATCAGGCGGGGAAGACGCCGGTGGACAGGTAGCGGTCGCCCCGGTCACAGACGACGAAAACGATGGTGGCGTTTTCCACCTGCCGGGCCACCTGCTGGGCCACCCAGCAGGCACCCGCCGCCGAGATGCCCCCGAAAATGCCCTCTTCGCTCGCCAGGCGGCGGCACATGTCTTCGGCATCGCCCTGGCTCACATACACCAGCTCGTCCACCCGGCTGGGGTCGTAAATCTTCGGCAGGTATTCGGTGGGCCATTTGCGGATGCCCGGGATGCGCGAACCTTCGCTGGGCTGGGCGCCCACAATGCGCACCGCCGGGTTCTTTTCTTTCAGGAACTGCGACACGCCGGTGATGGTGCCGGTGGTGCCCATGGCGCTCACGAAATGGGTGATGCGTCCGCCGGTCTGTTCCCAGAGTTCGGGTCCGGTGGTCTCGTAGTGGATGCGCGGGTTGTCGGCGTTGGCGAACTGATCCAGCATGCGGCCCTTGCCCTCGGTCTGCATCTTTTCAGCCAGATCGCGGGCGTATTCCATGCCGCCGCTCTTGGGTGTGAGGATGAGTTCGGCGCCAAAGGCCTTCATGGTCTGCGCGCGTTCGATCGACAGGTCCTCCGGCATGATCAGCACCATGCGGTAGCCCTTGATGGCGGCGGCCATGGCCAGCGCGATGCCGGTGTTGCCCGAGGTGGCTTCGATCAGCGTGTCCCCGGGCCGGATCTCACCACGCTCCTCGGCGCGCCGGATCATGGACACGGCGGGCCGGTCCTTGACGGAGCCCGCCGGATTGTTGCCTTCGAGCTTGCCCAGAATGACGTTGCCCCGCGCAAGGTTGTCCGCCGCACCGATGCGCTGCAGCGCCACCAGCGGTGTTTTACCGATCGCATCTTCAATGGTTGGGTAGTTCATGGACCCCACTGTGCCATAATTTCCCTCTTCCAGATTCCAGCCCGGGTGGTGAAATTGGTAGACGCAGGGGACTCAAAATCCCCCGCCGCAAGGCGTGCCGGTTCGATTCCGGCCCCGGGCACCACAGACAAGGCCGCACAGTTCCAAAGACGTGCGGCCTTTTCCTTTTTCCCCTATGAAAACAGCACTTTCACAGTGCGGCAAGGTCCGAGGAAGTTTGACACATTCCGGACCATTTCGGGGGCACCTTTGGGGGCACTATGGCGAAACAGGGGGGCATTTTTGCCCCCTCTGCGTTTGACCCTGCCAAGCCCGAAAGATGACCGGCCAGGGCCTGCCCGTGGGGCTCGGGGACACCCTGTCGCGGGCCGGAGGCTTCAATTCAGGCCGGTGGTGCTGGCGCCGGCCGCTCAGCTGCACCAGGTCGAGGGCTTGCCCGTGGGCTAGTGCTGCTGCCGGGGTTGGCGATCTGGGCCCGATCTGCAGGCGCACCAGGTCGAAGGGCTGGCCGTGGGGCTGGGGGCACCGGCCCGAGCTGCAGGCGCGGTCAATCAGGCGCACCGCGTCGATGGCTTGCCCGTGGGCTGGTGGCGCTGGCGCCGGGCTGGTGATCGCGGCCCAAGCCGTAGGCGCACCAGTCGAAGGGCTGGCCGTGGGGCTGGGGGCACGTGTTCGCGGGCTGGGGGCACCGGCTCAGGCCGGTGGTGCTGGCGCCGGCCCGAGTTGCAGGCGCGGCCGATCAGGTCCACCAGGTCGAGGGCTGGCCCGTGGGGCTGG